>SMTZ1_10003215_pt1 | contig 16487 bp, 12 predicted proteins | sample DeeMarSWOR136_30_FD_25667 | JGI IMG/M metagenome (IMG submission 25667)
ATCGCGTATAAATTACTTTCTGTGAATTTTGGTTCTGAAAAATCAGTAGTATTATGATCAGAAAAACCATTGTATGCATTATCCCAGAATTCAGTAGAGTTAACTAGGGAAAATATCTCTTCAATGGAATCTTTTGGGTAAATGCCATCGATATTTATAGTATTTATTTCAGACCCAATATTATCAATTAAAAGGAAAATTGGCATTAAATTATCGATGAGATAGCGTGTACTATCAAAAACATCTCCAGTACTATTATCAACTGAGCTTACAAAACCATAATCGAATTGGCTACTTTCACTTTCATACCATAAAGGGGATTTCCGTAACTCTTGATAAATTCTAAAAGTCTCACTCGCATTAGTTTCGCTTTTTAATATCGTATTATATAAAAGTAAATTATCAACAGGATATATCTTATCATCTGTAATTGTTCCGATATCATCTCCTTCCCTATAATATGTATCAACATTTAAATCTAAACTAGAGAGATAATTAGTCTCAAAAAACTGCCACATTTTTTCAAAATTAATTGTAAAAGGATCTTGGAATAATTCAATTCCTGCTGAAGATTCAAGGGAAATTAACTCATTATCATTTTGAGAAGAAGGCTGATAATAAGTTGAGTTATGTTGATTTGTATTATTAAAGAAGTAAAAGAAATTCAAAAATAAAATACATAAAAGGGTAACTATTGTTAACTTCTTAACTTGTTTTCCTCTCATCTTACTTTTTAATTTTAATAACCAATAATTAGTATGACTCATCTGAAAATCTATTAAGCTTTTGAAGTTAATTTAATTTAAAAGTTATATTCTTAAAAAAAATTTTCATCTCTTTAAAATTTTTTTCTGAAAATCTCTGTTATTTTATGATATCTTAACTTTGTAACTTTCTCTAATGTTTATTTATGTAGATTGGGATTTCTGAAAAGTTAATTCTAATTTGTTCCATTGAGTCTCTATCTCTAATAGTGACTGTTTTATCTTCTAAGGATTCGTAATCAATTGTTATACAATAAGGAGTTCCTAACTCATCTTGTCTTCGATATCTTTTTCCTATTGAACCAGTTGAATCAAAAAACGAAGCAATTCGATGTTCAAGTAGAAATCTATGCACTTCTTTTGCTAATCTAACAATTTTTTTTTTATTTCTAACAAGAGGGAATACTGCAATAGTATTAGGGGCAAGTTCTCTTTTCAACTTTAATACTATTCTATCATTTTCAACATTAAAAGCAGTCTCAAGAAGAGTATAGATGATCCTATCAGGACCGAAAGCGATTTCAAGAATTTGAGGAATTTCTTTTTGATTAGGGTCAGAACCCATAGGTATAGCAAAATCTTGAGAAGAAAACTGCCCGTGTTGTTTTAAATCATAATCTGTTCTGTCATGAACCCCACATATTTCAATCCACCCAAACTGCGCTGATTTTATTTCTAAATCCCAAGCATCATCAGCATAATGAGCCATTTCATGAGGAGAATGTTGTCGAAATCTAACAACTTCTTCATTATATCCTAATGCCATTGTTAAATAATAACTAAGATATAAACAATAAGCATAAGCAGGTTTTTTAAGTATTCCTTTTTGAATCGCATCTTCGAGTGAAATGAAATTTGGTTCCAAAATACCTTTTTCTTGTAATTTCCAATCGATTAAAGGTAATTTTCTTTTTTTAATTTCTTCATATTCATCATAGGCCATTTCTTGTTCCTTTCCTATAAAAAGTTGTATTTCAAATTGATCAAAGGCTCTCATGCGCAGTACCTGTTGTCTTGGAGATATTTCATTTCTATAAGCTTTTCCATATTGAAAAATTTTTATTGGATATTGTCTGCGAGCATCTTGGTTTAAACGATTGAATAGAAGGTATGTAGTTGTTGCAGTTTCTGGTCTTAAATAAGCAGAAACATTATTACCTACAAAGGTTTTCAGCATTAGATTATAATTTTCAATTTTACTTAGGGTTGTATTACATTTTGGACATTTTAATTTATTTCGTAAAATTAATTTATCCATCTCATGAAATGATAAACCTTCTATGTTCTCCTCCGGTAACATTTCCTGAAGAAATTTGTCAGCTCTAAGGAGAGTTGCGCAATTTTCGCATCGGATAACGGGATCTATAAAGCGTTCTAAATGCCCAGAAGCTTTCCAAACAATCTCAGGCATAATGGTGGGGCATTCTACTTCTCCAAAACCGAATGTACGTAATTCTGTTCTAAATAAGGAAAGAATATTATTCTTGAGCGCCATACCCGCAGGACCATAGGAATAAAAACCTGCTAATCCACCATAAATCTCAGGTGAAGGCCCCCAAATAAAACCGCGTCGCTTTATTAATGAATTAAATGTATCAATATTATCCTCAATCTTCATATCTACTTTTTTTATTATTCTTTTTGATTTAAGAAATAATTGATATTATTTGTATTTTAAGAATTTGTTGTACTCAAAATTTATGATATAAATTTTTATATAACTAAAAGATAGTATTATTATAATTTTAAAACAAATTAATTATGAGTATAAAGTTACAATTTGATTAATTATGATATTTCAAAACTTTGCATACTTTGATATTTGGGATGCAATAGAATCTGGTCTCTATTATGTTATAGTAGGATATTATTTCTTAATTTTTGCTTATTTTCTCTTAATGAGATACAGGACCTCTAAAAAGTTATATTGGCTTTACTTTTCATTGCTATTCTTGTTTTTAGCTGCTGGAAGAGTATTTTTCATTGTTTATTATTTTTATGCTCCAGAACTCCTTGGAACTATGTCTAATGTTGAACTTGTAGAAATTCTAATGTTATTATATCGATTTGCTACATTTTCAACTTGGTTAGGCATAGCTTGTTTAATGGGTGTATTTGGTATTTTAATATTTCCACCAATCACGGAGTTACAGGAAAAAGCAGATAAGAGTAAATTTAGGAGCAAAATGAAAGTATTTGTTGATAAAAAAAGTATCCGGCTAATTCTTAAGATTATTTTGATTATTATACCTATAATTGTAGGAATACTAGCTTTAACGTTAAACGATTCACTTTTTATGGATCCTGATTTTAAAAACGCACCATACAATATTGACATTAACTTGATAACTATATTTGGATATCCTGTAGGAAGAGCAGTGTTAAATTTCGTTTTATTACCATTAATGGTAATCTTTATTCCAATAATTTTCATCTATTTAGCATTAAAAACATTCGGAGTTTTAAGGAGATCATATGCATTGAACGCTATTGGATTTTTTATTTATTTTACAGGCAGGATCTTGCAAGGAGTTCTTGATACACTTGAATTTTATCACGTAAGTGCGATTTTACCTCCATTGTTAATCTTATTGTCTTTATTGATAATTGTTATTGCTAATAATTACGAACAATTAAGATAAGAAATTTTCCTTTAACTTTACAAATATCTTTTGAAATCCTAAAAAAAAAATAAGATTTTTAGTAATAATTTATTTGATATTTTTAACTGATTAATATAATTTTTATTAATTAGTTTATGATATTAAATCAAATAATTACAAGGATTTTTTATGTCAATTCATGGCAATCAATATATCTTACCGTTGTTTAACCCATATCAAAATGTACCAATTATTAAAGAAAGTGACGAATTAGCTCTTGCCTTTTATCTTTTAACTAAGGAAATGAAGCAAAATGAAAAAATTGTATCATTTTCAAGATTACTTTGGCCTTTCCTCTGTATTCAGGGTGTTATAGGTACGCATATTATCCTTGATGGATTAAATATATTCTCAAAACAAGGAAAACTTTCAAACCCTCCAAGACAACCATTAATTGGACATTTATTAAGAAATATTGATAATAGAACGCAAATTGAACAATTGAACAATATTTTAGAAGTTCTTACCTATCAAGACAAAGAAGCAAAAGAGATTGGTGAAGGTGAGGATTCAGAATATCAAAATCTTCATATTGAAGCATTAGTAAATCCTGAATTTCTTCAAACTTTAATTAAATTGATACCGCTTATAGAATATTTGCCGATTTCTGAATATTTGCCCTTAGATACATCATTATCAACTGAAGAGGCTTTGAAGGTAGCTCAAAAATATCGAGATATAGTAGATTATATGAAAGGTAATGCAAGAAGATGGGAAACTCAAATTGAATTAATCGGAAAAGAAATCGATAAATGGCTAATTGATCTCAATGTTCAATCAAAAGATATTGATTTACGCTATTCTTCTCAAATTACTAAAACATCTCAAGTTATAGATTCAAACCAGATTAAAGAGCAAATAGCCTTAGAGAGCGATAAAATTGATCAATGGAAAGTAGGTGAAAAAAAGAAAATCATAGAAAACATCTCAGTGTTATTTAAAACTCTTGAAAGAGAGTTAGAAGAAATAATTAAAAAAAATAAATTCTTCACTCGTGAAGATCTTATAAAAAGCAGAGTTTTTGAGGATCTTATAAAACCATTTGAAGAACATTTTAAATATTTGTTGGATGAAGGACAGCACTTCTTAGATTCGGTTAATTCATTAACAAAGAAATATATGGAGTTAAAAGAAAAAATTCCTCAAATTGACCAAGAAGCAAAAAATAAATTAGAGGCTTTAACTTCAGAATTACAAATAAAATTGATAGATCGAGACAAGAATTTATCTGAATTTGAACAAGAAAAAATTGAGAAATTAAATCAAATCAATACCTTGAAAACACAAATAGAATCTTTATATACTAATATTAAAACAATAATTCAAAATAAACAAGCAAATTGCTTACATGAAGCAAGAGATTTAGTTAATTGGTCATTGAGTGATAATCAAGCAGAATTCTTTTCAAGACCTATTCAATGGATTTATATGCCCTTATATGCAATAATTGTAGAGGAGGAAGGTAAGATGGAAGAAAGAATAAACATTCTCTTACCAGGATACATTACAGATGATCCAAACAATATCTATAAGGATTTAAATAATGAGATGAGAAATTTAAAATTATTAATCTTGGAAAAAGTTGAAGATGATATGGCTTTAAGGTCGAATTTTGAATTTTCTTGCGAAAATAAAAACTTACTTATAGATAAAAATCTTATAAAAAAAATTCAGCAAGGAATATCAATATTAAGAACTCGTTCTGTAATAAATTTAGAAATTGAAAATAAAATTAGAGAAAATTTTAACTTATTAACCTAATTTCAATTCTACCAAATATTATGTGTGGAAAAAAAATAGAATTTAGTAAAAAGGTTGATTTAAAAAAAAAAGCATTAAGAAAACTTTTCTTCCGTATAGAGAAGGATAAAAAAAGTGGAGAGATCAGCGATCTTGAACAAAAAGTACTTGATGAAGGAATGGTTTATGTTCAAATGCGTCTCCCAGTTGATAAAATTACAAAAAATTTCGAAGACAAGTTAAAAGAGAAAATTGAAAACAATATTTTTAAAGCCAAAATACGTGAAGCAACGGAAAAAGACTTGCAAACGATAGTAGATATATATAATAAGTCTTGGTTAACCTCAAATACTCCTTTCAGACCCATTGAAAAACAAACAATGAAAAAGATTTTCGAGGATCAAGAAACTAAATTTTTAATCGCAAGAGTTTATGGAATTGATGGTGCTTTTGTTATATTAGATTTCGAAGGCGACAACAATGAATATGGGGTGATTGCAGGTTTAGGAGTGATTCCTCGGTTTCAGAGGAGGGGGTTAGGAACTGTGATAGGTTTAGCTGCGTGGAATTATTTTAAGAATAAGGGAGTTAAAGAATTACGCTGTGAAGTTTATAAAGGCAATAATATCTCCTATAACTTTATTAAAGGATTAAGATTTGAGGAATTTGGGAGTAAAATTTACCGTAAAGAAGATTTTGAGATAGAAGATACCGATTCCTAAAGCTTTTTTAATTTATATTATTATATTTTAACAAACCATTTAATTCGATTCAAGAATTCTTAAAATGTCTAATTCTAGAATGAGTTTAAAAAGAAAGCGAATAAGAAGTTTTTTCTTAGAATTTGAAAAAAAAGTTAAATCAGATGAGGAAATCGACGATGAACTCTCTAGTAAAGGAATGGAATACCTTCAAATGAAATTACCAGTAAGTAAAATAACCCCTGAACTTGAAGAAGAATTATCATTAAAGGTTGAAAAAAATATTTTAAAAGCTAAGATTAGAGAAGCTGGAGAAAAAGATTTAGAGAGTGTTATGTTTATTCATAATAGAGCATGGATGACTTCAAACGAACCATTTTCACCTATTGATTTAGAATCATTAAAAACGATTAATAGTTATCCTGAAACAGTAATCCTGATTGCTAAAGTATACGGAACTGATGCGGGGTTTGCAATTCTTGATCTTGAAGGAAAAGAGAAAGAATTTGGAATTATTTGTGGTCTTGGTGTACTTCCGAGATTCCAAAATAAAGGTTTAGGCACATTTATAGGGATGGAAAGTTGGAAATATTTTAAAAGAAAAGGAGTTAAGGAACTACGATGTGAAGTTTATAGAGATAATAAGGTGTCATATAATTTCATTAAATCTTTGGGTTTTGAACAATTTGACGTTAGGTTTTATAAAAGAGATGATTTTATCGTAGAATAGGAGTTCTTTAAATTTTAACAATGAAATCAAGACTATACAAGCTATTATTTTGTTAGGGTGTTTTTGATTCATGCAAAGATCTTATTTTTTCAGTAATTAATTTTTCATTATAATCATCATGCAGGATGCGATAATGATTTGTTGCTCTATCATAATAAGATAAGGCTAGTTCATCCATTTCATTCGCAACATAAATATTTCCAAGGATAGTAAGAATTTCTGCGGCATTTTTGGAAGAATTAAAGTTTTCAAAAATTTCTAAGGCTTCCTCGTAGTATTTTATAGATTCTGATTCAATTTGAAGGTAATTTTGATAGATCTTACCAATTTGATACTTTATTTCAGCTAATTTAACTTTATCTCCAAATTTTAGATAAATTTCTGCAGAATATTTAAAATATTCAATAGCTTTATCATCTTCCCCTTTAATGGCATATAATTTAGCAATATCTTCTAAAATTAGACCTTCCTTTATATGCTCTTTTATCTCATAGGTTCGTATTGCTTCAAGACTTTTTAATAAATAATCTTCTGCTTCAATATCATTGTCCCATAAAATATTGAGTTTTCCTAAATAATGAAAACATTCCCACTCTAAACTCGCTTTAATGTATATTGATAATCGATCTTCAATATTATTAATAAGTTCTAAAGCATTGTTTAGGCTCTCATAGGATTGATCATAATGATTTTCTCCAAGATAATAATATAATTTTCCATACTTTATTAGTGTTTGAATAATCCCATAAATATCATTATCTTTTTTAAAGAAATTGAAATTATTTTTGAGAATTTTAGTAATTCTATCGAATTCTTCTAAATTAAAGAGAACTTCCACTAAATTACTTGAAGTCTTAATAGCTTCTAGCTCAATATTTTCCTTTTCTGCAAGATTGAGGGCTCTCTGATAATTATTATAAGATTGATTGTAATCTTTAATTATTAGATAAATGTTTCCTAAATTATTTAACACTTGAATAATTTTATTAGTATCATTGATTTCCATTAAACTACTAAGAGATCTGTCTAAATGGTAAATTGCTTGTTCATAATATCCCATTTCTTCATAGATTAATCCAATTTCATTATAACTAATAGCTATTTGGAGGAGATTCTCTTCATTTAAAAAATTGTTTAAAGCTAGTTCTAAATTCTTTAAAGCAGTAGATAGATCTCTCTTTTTATAGTATAAGCTTGCTTTTTTCAGTAACAAACTACCCATAGGTTTTCCTAACTTTTCTCTCTCTTCTAATTCAATTTCAGTTTCGGATAATTTTTGATCAACTAATTCATCGTCAACGATATTAAGATTATATTCTTCCTCTTCCTCTTCAAAATCAGGAACGTAGAAAGAAGATTCATCATGATAATGGTCAATCTTCTTATTTATATCATAATCAATATCTGAAATCAGAGGTTTATTGCAATTACGGCAATAAAGGGAATGATCTTCTATAGGTTGTTTACAATAGGGACATAAATTCATAAATTTATTTGCACTTAAATCTTCATATTGAAAAGCTATTTATCTACCAATGCAAATTTAATGATTTAAAATTATTCAAATTATTTCATAACATTCATATTTTTTTAACAATTTTAGAGTAACTTTTATTTATTATCTTGTTGAATTTTCTTTAATTCCGTATCTATCTCCACTTCATTCAATCCAAATGAATTTAAAAGAATTCTAATTTGTAATATAGCGTTTTTAGCTTTTAGATTCTCAGCAATGATCAAAGCATTGAGATATCTTTCTTTAGCTGCTTTCATCTCCCCTTGATAAAATAGAATTTCTCCGATATAAGTCAACCCTTTTATGATTAATTCTGCAAAATTTGATTCAATCGCAAGATCTGTCCCTTCTTTAAAGAAGTCTTTAGCTTTATCTAATTGGTTTAATTTTTTTTCAAGAATACCCAAGTTAAAAAAGGAAATAATCATTCCTTTAATATCCTTTAATTGTTTAAATGCTTCTAAAGTTTTTTTATATAATTCATAGACTACATCCCATTTCTCTAGTGTTTCGTGGATATATATTAGATTTCCTAAGCAATCTAGCATGTTGTAGATATCTTGATTATCAGAGCATAATGCTGAACATTCAAAGAATTTTTCACAAGCTTCATCAAATTGATTTAATTTTATATAGGAATTTCCTATACCTTTTAAACAATTAATTTGTTCTTCTATTTGATTTAATTCATGATATATATTATAAGCTGAAGAATAATAATTAATCGCTTTGTTATATTCTCCCCTCTTAAAATAAAGTGTTCCTAAAACACCGTATACGGCAGCTTTCCCCAATCTATCTTGTTGTTTCTCAAAATGTTTTAAACAAATAAGTAAATTTTTTTCAGATTTGATATAATTCTCAGTTTCAATTTGCAGGAACGCTAAATTACTTAATTCTTTAATGTAATTTGAATCTTTACTTATTTTACCTAAATATTGTACTTCTCTTTCTTTTTCCTTTATTAGGTTCAAAATTTCCTCTTTATTAACATCTTTATCTTTTCTAATATAAATTGGAAAAAATCACCACTGAGTTACTCATATAATTTATAATAGATAATAAAAACATGAAAATTTTCTTTTTAGGAACAAAGGATTTAATTGTATAATTTAGTTTTCTTTAATTTATTTATTAAATGAAGGTATAAAAATTATAAAAATTCTTTTCCATTATTTAATTGTAGAAGAAAATTATAATAGCGAGAGTGGAATTAAAATGAAGATGAAAGCAAGATTATGGGAATCACTTGACGAGAATAAGGTAAAATGTCATGTCTGTGCTAATGAATGTATTATTCTACCGGGAAAAGTTGGGATTTGTCGTACTAGGAAAAATTTTGATGGGGAATTATATACTCTAATTTATGGATCACTTATTTCTAGTGGAAGTTTAGATCCAATTGAGAAAAAACCATTATATAATTTTTGGCCAGGTGCTATAGCTTATTCAATTGCTTCAATTGGATGTTCATTTCGTTGTCAAAATTGTCAAAATTGGTCAATAAGTCAAGCAAATCCAAGCGATAATGGAAAAGATGGTTTCTATAAAATTGAAGGTTTTGAAAACCGTAAAATGTCTCTAATTGAGATGAGCCCTGAACAATTAACCAAGAAGGTAATAAAAAGTGGCGCAAAAACTTTAGCTTACACTTATAATGAGCCACTTATTTGGCATGAATGGATAATGGATACAACACCACTTCTAAAAGAAAAAGATATTAAAATAATACTTGTGACAAATGGATATTCTACACCTGAAGCTACAAAAGAATTAATTGAAATAGGAATTGATGCAGCAAATATTGATATAAAATCTATGTCGGATGACTTTTATAAAACCATATGTGGGGTAAAATCAGTGCAACCTGTGTTAGATACCGCAAAAAAATTCAAATCTAACGGAATTCATGTTGAAATAACAAACCTAATAATTCCAGATTTAAATGATAGTAGTGAAGAATTAGAAAAACTATCAAATTGGATTGCAATTAATTTAGGAAAAGATACGCCCACTCATTTTTCAGCATATCATCCCGATTTTAAAATGCCATCAAGTAAACGTACTCCTTTTAAGACTTTAGACCAAGCTTATAGAATAGCTAAACAAGTAGGTTTATCTTATGTATATGTTGGGAATATAAGCCATGAAGAAGGGAGTAATACCTATTGTCCTAACTGTAATAATATAATATTAAGCAGAAGTGGATATAAATTTACTAAAATAGATATTACTGACATAAAAACTTGCCCTAAATGTGGCTATGATTTAAAAAATGAAATTATTGGGGAAGTGAATAAAAATCCCTCTCATAGAACTTTCTTATTTTAATTAAAAATTTTAGAATTAAAATAAAAGTAAAATTAATTAAAAAAAATTAAAATATTCCGGTTATAGAAACACCTACAACTAGTAGTAAAAACCCTTGAAGCAAGCAAAAAACTGCCATTATAAAAGCTAAAGGAGGCCATGAAATTGCTTTAGAAATTGTCATTAATGCTCCAATGTAAAACTTGACAGTAAGAGCAACAATAGCAAACACAAGTATGAATACAATAACTAATAGCAATTTTGGGTTAATGAAAACAGCAATAACTTCAACAACTTGATCTGGAATAGCTAAGGCAACTATAACAACAACTAGGGAAGCTAAAAGAATGCCTAATACACTTGAAATTGGAAGATCATTTAATGGTTTCAGAAGAGTAAGTATTCCAGCGATAATGAGGAATGCTGAAGTAAATATACTTTTAGCATCTTGTGTATTACTCGCATAAGCTACACTTGGAGCCTGGTCAAGAATAAGACCACCCACACCACTAAGTAGACTAAATGCACCGACTAGAATACCCAAATAGGTTAAAAATTTCAAGAATTTTGTGATATCGAAATTCCAATCTTCTACTTTTCGTTCTTTAAAGGAACCTCTTCTTTTAGTTTCATAAATTGCGTAAACCATCCACATTATACCAAGAATTAGAATAAAAAATCCTGCGAATTCTGCTACGGGTCTTAAAAATCCTTCAGTAAAATCGAATTGATATATCAATATTTTTCACATCAAATTATAATAATTTAATTGTTATTGTGATGAATATCGTAATTAAAATATTAATATATATCATAGTCCAATTTTTGTAAAAAACTTAGCTATAAAAAAAAAGAATATTAAGAGCATGTGATAAGATTTCATCCTATAAATGAAACTGTCTTTTTAATATATTCTAAGTATTCTTGGATTTCATTTTCTTTTTTATCTTCACTCCAATGGTATTCTTTAGCCATAATATCTGCAACAATTGCAGCAGCTTCTGAAGCATTTCTATGATCTATCCATAGAGCCATTTCAGTTCTTCTACAAAAAACATCAATTAGATGAATTGTTAATTCAAACCGCAAAGAATATATAATTTCAGCTTTAATAAAATTATTTTCTTCAATGATTTTCTCTCCTAAGGAACTATCTTGCTTTATCATTTCAAGAATCTTTATTGCTCCTTTTCCATATTGGTGGTACATATGATCTGTTATATCTGGATCTATTTGAGAGTCATAGTTTGCTAAATATTCTAACCACACTTTCCTATCAAGTCCGATAAGAAATTTTTGTTTACTAAAATGCTTCTCTCTTTTAGCATTTTGAAATAATTTTTCATCTTCAATATGATTAAATAAATCTTCTGCCATAGCTCTCCATTCTGTTAACTTTCCACCGGTTATTGTAAGTAAACCACTTCTAGAAAAAAATATTATGTGTTTACGAGAAATGTCACTTTCTGATTTTCCTTTCTGCATTACTAATGGTCTTATTCCCGCATAAGTTGATAATATATTTTTATAATCTAATTCAGCATTAGGAAAATAATGTTTTGTAGATTCGATCAAATAATCAGCATCTTGCTTAGTACAAAAAGGATTAGCCAAATCTCCTTTAAAATCTGTGTCCGTTGTACCTATTAATGTGTAATCTTTGTCTCTAGGTAAGACAAAAAAAGCCCTTCCATCGGTAATTGAAAAAACTATCGCAGCATTATTATTGTTAATGTGTTTACGCCTATATTGCAAGTGTACTCCTTTAGTTGGTCTAATTAAGGGATGAGGTACATCTTCAGGATAATCATCTATCAATTGATCAGTCCATACCCCAGTAGCGTTTACTACTAATTTAGATTTTATTTCAAAATTTAAATTATTTTCCAAATCAATACATTTTACTCCAGTTATCATATCATCATTCTTAATATAGCCATTGACTTTACAATAATTTACCGCAATAGCTCCTCTTATAACCGCCTCTTTTATTGTTTCTAAGGTTAATCTCGCATCATCTAGGTTTGTGTCATAGTATATTGCTCCACCTAAGTTCCCTTCTCTTATGTATTCTGGTTCTACCTTAGCAATCTCCTCAGCTGATAACATTTGAAATTTTTTATAATTTTTAAATTCTGAATTGTTATCACTCAAGAAATCATAGATTTTTGCAGCACCCTTAATATCACGTTTTTTATATTTCCCTCCTTCTAATTCAACAAATAAGAATGGAATGGGGCGTATAAGATGGGGAATGTGTGCTCTCATCCAATTTCTTTCCCTTAATGCTTCTTTAACTAAATCGATATCTCCATGAGAAAGATATCTAATCCCTCCATGCCCTAGTTTTGAGCTTCTTGATGATGTACCAGCGGCAAAATCTTGCATATCAATTATGGCTACTTTTAAACCTCTCATTGCTGCTTCTCTAGCTACTCCTGCACCCGTAATACCTGCACCTATAATAACAATATCAAACTGAGTTTCTTGTAAGCGTTTAATAAAATTATCTCGATTTTTCAAATTCCAAGATTTATTAAACAATCGTTTTTCTAAATCTTCCATCATCATCAACTATCAAAATATTCTAAAATAAATTAAGGTTTCTAACTCCAACTTAAAGCTTCGATGATATTAACAAACTTATTTTTCAGATATAATTATGGAAAAATTGGAATATCTTTGTCTATAAATTCTATATACCTGTTTAAAAATTGAGAGACTTGCATGAAATCAGGTGAATTTCCTGTTCTCACAAATATTGCGGATAAAATATTTCCTAAAAGAATAGCTTCATCTGGAGCTAAATTACAAGATAATCCGAGTGCTGTACCAGAATGAAAGTGATCTCCACCGGCGACTGTGAACTTTGGTTTTGAAGTAAAACCTTCACTAACCCAATAATGATTATCTTTAGTAGATATAGTTGCGAAATGAGGTGAATGAATGACTAAGTAAGAGATATTGGCTTGATTATTTATCAATTTGCCCCCCTCAATGAGATCGGTATTTCCTTTTTCTTTTATATCTAACTTTCTAACAATATCTAATACTGATGAGAGTCTTAAAGCTTCTTGATCATTAGAACTGAGCATTACAGGGACTAATTCATCGACTTTCTGTAAAGTTTTTACCAAATTTGTTATATCTTTTTTTGAGCGTTTAGTAATATCCGCTACATCAACAAAGAAAATTTTTTTTTTCAAATTGGAAATTGAAGGAAATAAATCACGTATAAAATGCAACCAAATATCATTTAAACTTGGCACTAACGCCCAATGACCAAATCCCATAATATCTGATTCGTTAAGCATCTCAATGAGTTTATCAAGCGTTAATTTTTCTAATAATAGATTCCAATCGATTTTCAAGATTGGTTCAAAATCAGTTATCATAACCTTTCCATTATCAAATTCTAATCCGAGTGTTTGGCCTGGATTTGCAAGCGAGATAGACTTTACATTTGGTAAAGAGTTATAAAACTCATTGAAGTGAGGGATCCCTAAAGCTGCAATTAAAAAAATTTTAACTCCTAATTTATTCATAGCTCGACAAGTATTTGGGGCAAAACCTCCAAAAATTCTTCTTTTTAGAACTCTCTCTACATTAGCGGAACTTCCAGCAACTTTTATCATTAACTCTCCAAAAGTTTTCATGCTCTCCATTCTTGTCCATTCTTTTGCATCCAGTCTGCTTTGAACAACAGAATAGAGAGAATCCACATATCCATCAAAACCTAAAAAACAACTCTTTTTAGATGCCTCAATTTTTACGGAATCTAATTTTTTAATTAATGAATTTCTTGCTTCTAAAGTAAAGTCATATTCATTTAGCTTTTTATACATAGATAATGATATTCATTATCTTTAATAAATCATTCTTCTAATAATTTTTTTAGGATTAAAGGCATTGAATAAATGTCCCAATAATTATGTTCAATAACCTCCTTTATTAAACCTGCATGTCTATACGGATCTTCAATGTATAATTTATAACAGAATCCTACTAAACTACTTGGTAATTCATTTTCTCTCTTAAGTCCTAGTAATTTTTCCTCCATATTTGTTAGTGTATAATCATTAAACCTACCTCTAAATATTCTGCGACAATTATGATATAAGTCGATATGATGAAAAATTGAATTAGAGCTTTCATACGGGGACTCATTATCTGAAATCATAGGATTTTCATCAAAATAATACAAGAAGCGATTTGCAATATAAGGGATATCAAAACTTTTACCATTGAATGAGATAAAACATTTAAATTGAGTAAGAATATCAGATTTAAGATGCTCAAATAATGCAATTTCTTCTTCCAAATCTCTTGCAAATAGGATATGAATCTCAAATTTATTATTCTTAAAGAATCCTAACCCTATAATGATAATAGGACTATCATACAAACCCAAAGTTTCGATATCTAAAAAGAGGAGTTCTTCCAATTCAAAGCAAAAGAGTAGATCCAAATCATTTATATACTTATTTTTGCTTAAAATACAATACTCTTTATTATCAATTAAATCTAAAATTTCATTTGCAGAACTCATGTATTTCAAATTAATTTTTAGATCATAGAGAGTTTTTACTCCTCTCTTGATTAATTTCCTTTCTATGCTCTTACCAATATAATAAACTGTTTTTAGATTTCGAAGTAATTTATTTCTAGAAAGAGTTAGATTTAACTCGCAGGGAAAAGGATCTACTTCAAATAAGAATTCCATAAAATCTCCCATTTTATTTGAGAGAATTTTATGATTTTTAAATAGGTCTTCTAATTTTTTCCCACTGTATTGATTTATGAAAGGGCTAATATCAAAACTTTCAAAATTGTAATAGTAATCCATTATATAGTGCAATTAAGAAAGTATATTTAATAATTCATTCTCTGAAAATTTATAATAAAACTGAGATCGAGAGTTATCATAAAAAAACAATTAATAATCAATTCTAGGAATATAATCTTCTCTTTCTCTTCGGGTAGGTTTATATTTGAAAAATCTACGTGATTCACTATCTTCCAGTACATAGTTTGAACCTCCGCCATGAAGCATACAGTAAGGGTCTAATAAACCAATTTCATTACCGTATTGTCTAGTAAAACCTCTTCCCCCCATAGTTCTAAAACAATGAATAGCACTTTCAAACCCTAATTCAGTTGCGCTTATTTTTAAACCCATTGCATTAGCTGCCATCAATTTAGAACTTCCCAATTCTGGATATTCATCAAGTTGTCTTGCATAATTAATTAATGCAGAGATATGAAGATTTAATTCTCGAATTTTTCTAGAGATTGGAAATCGTATTACTTGATATTGGTGTAATCTTCTCTCAAATTGGATACGTTGCAAAGCATAAGCATGAGAATAAAGCAACTTTTTCATGGCATCTCCAAGTGCTTCAGCACTTATAACTAAACGTTCTTCAGTTAATTGGTGAAAAGCAATATCAAGTCCATGACCTTGAAGTAGATTTTCTTTAGGAATTTCAACTCTATCAAATATTAATCGACTTACAAAAGCATCTGTCATTCCATAAGTTCTGATTCTTGTACTTCGGAAATTTTTTAATTGTTGATGTTCAGTATCAACAATAACAGCACCCAATTGACCATTATTTAATCTTCCATATAAAACAACAAAATCTGCAATCATCCCGTTAGTGATGAATAATTTCTTCCCTTTTGCAATAATCATATCCTCTCTTTCATTTAACCTTAATTCCATCCTAAAGATATCTGAGCCGGCATTGAATTCTGTCATAGCTGAAGCGCCGATATCACCATTTTTAGCAACGGGTATTAAAAAATTTTCTTTTTGCTTCTCGTTTGAAGCATAACTTACAGGATTGCAATAGAGAGTACCTCCTGCTAGACGTCCCATTTCGATACTATAGTTTCCAGCAATATATTTTTCAGAATATTCACTCCATCGGCCTCCGCATAATGCATACGCTATTAAAGCATTTCGTGTAATCCTTCCTACTTCATTTTCATCTGAGTTTAAAATAGTAGAATAATATCCCTTTTTCGCTAGCTTTTTCATTATTCCAATTACAATATTCT
>SMTZ1_10003216_pt1 | contig 16486 bp, 12 predicted proteins | sample DeeMarSWOR136_30_FD_25667 | JGI IMG/M metagenome (IMG submission 25667)
TACCCTAATGATCTTGCCAACATACCCCTCGGCCATAGCTTACTTCTCTCCTAAGCGCTCAGAAATATTAACACATCTTAAACTACTGAATCGGCAAATGAGAAACTTGTTAATTTGCCCCTGCACGTCAAAACCTCTACGAAATGACCATATCGTAACGGTTACCTAAAATGATGCTTGCCACCATCAAATTTGATCAATAGGTTCTTGCCTGTAATAGACTTTAACAGCTTTGATATTACAAACCTAAAAAGCGTGGGAAAAGTGTAACCAGTCCTGGGAGAAAAGTAAGAGCAACCATCACCAATAATACTATTACCAGGAAAGGGAGAGAGCCCATAAAAATATCTAATATTGAGGTATCACGCCCACCAATTCCCTGGACAACAAACAAATTGAGGCCAACTGGAGGTGTCACTAATCCTATCTCTATTACCAATACCATTACTACCCCAAACCACACCGACTCAAATCCTAAACTGAGAATAATTGGCACTATGAAAGGTATGGTCATTAATTGCATTGAAATGCCATCCAAGAAGCACCCCATTATGATATACATCAAATAGATGAGCATTAGTATGGATATAGGCCCCAATGGGAGTTCTCCTACCATAAGCACAATATCACGTGGTATCCCGAGAAGCGAGATAGATACTGCCAGTATCTTTGCCCCCAGAAAGAGGAAAAAAATCATAGTTGTAGTTTGGGTGGTGTTCATGAGGGAGGCCTTTATTGCCTGCCAGTTTATTTTGCCAAATACTCCGCCAATGATTATTGCAGCAAGTGCTCCTATGCCGGAGGATTCGGCAGCTGTAGCCCACCCGAGATAGATGGGGCCAATGCAGGCAAACATAAGAATCAGTAGCGGCCATATCCTGCATAGAGAAAGCAAAGTGGCCTTGAAGGGTAACCCCTTTTCTTCAGCAGGAGCTATTGTGGGTGTAATTTTTCCTCTAATGATGATGTAAATCATAAACAGCAAAAGAATCAGGATGCCAGGGATTGTGGCGCCAGCAAATAAAGCTGCGATTGACGTATCAGCCATGGACCCGTACAAAATAAGAGCAGCGCTAGGCGGTATTAAGAGTCCCAGGGTACCACCCGCACAGATTGTGCCGAGCAGCAACCTTTCAGCGTATTTTCTTCTTCGCAATTCCGGAATGGCAACAGTGCCTACGACAGCAGCGTTAGCAGAACTAACCCCTAAGACCGCAGCAAACATACCCGTTAATATTACATTTGAATGCAATAGCTTTCCGGGCAATCGAGCCGTCAATGGTGAAACAGCTTCGTATATCCGTGAGGATAGACCACTTTCCATTATGATTTGACCCATAAATATGAAACCGGGCAGCGCGAGGAGCGAATAAATATTAATAGCTTCCCAAACAATACCTCCCAGTATACCAATCCCAGGACCGTAAAAGTGCATAATAATAAGGCCAGTTATACCAATCGCAACCCCAATCCATGCCCCTGAAAATAGTAATACAAACAAGCTCCCAAACAATGTCAACCACATAACTCTATCCTTTTCCAGGTTTAGAGGAAGGGATCCATAGCCCCTCTCTCTCTACCGTCTTCACTCTGTTCTCTGATTCCAAAGGCATATGCTATTCTGTATACAGTGAATATTACCATCGCCACCACAAAGACTATTACCCCCAGCACTCCTATAAGCTGCCACGGAAAAACGAGCATCTCAGAAGTATGAGTCTTGACTCCAAGGTCAAAAGAGCTGGCAGTCAGGTGGATCAGTGCAAATAGGAGAAAGCCGCCATAAAATAAACCAGCAATGGACAGGATAACCCACAATACATTCTGCACCACGCGAGGTAGGATATTAAATATGACCGTTACTCTGACATGCTTACCTGTAACAAGTGTGATACCGAGCGCAGTGAAAAACATCACTACCATCAAGGTTGTACTAACTTCGTTTGACCAGAAAAAGGGGCTCCCTACTAGATACCTCATGACAGGGTCAATAATCATCAACGTCAGCATCACAGATAGACAAACATAGGCAGCGAAACAGCCACCAGCCTTAACTATGCTGCTCGCCGCCGAGGTCAAACATTTTGTTACGCCTCGTCTCTGCATACATCCTCCTTTGTGTTATCCCGGTATCTTCATCAATACACCTAAGACGCCACCGGTAAATCCCCATCCACGGTAGGCATTCATTGTCTCGGTCCACGGCCTCAATTCACCGTGCATATTCAGATTTCAGCTCTTTCAATTTCCTTATCTCTGTTAGAAAATGGCAGCATCTGCTGAGCACATGCCCCTCAGATGCCGCCCCATAATGCTATTCAGCGAGTCAGGCAAACCTTCTACAATAATTCGCTCAACGGTAAGCCCTTTCCTTTCTTAGCGTCCTGCTGCTATGGTTTTGTTGTACATTTCCAAATAGTTTTCAGGAACTCCTGGTTTAGCGGGCGGAACCAGTATCGGCTTGAGCAGTGCCCATGCCTCAAGGGTGCGGCCGCCAGTCTCTTCTATCCATTCAAGGAATACCTCCCAGGCCACCTCACTGATTTTGTCCATATCCTCTTTGGGCAGGTCGCTAAATACCATGTTTCCTTGGACTTCACATCTCTTTCGCCAGAAGAGATCTTCTGGACTCCCGAACTCCCCTGCACGCCCCTTCGACCCGATAGACCAAATATGGAATACATCATTCACTATCTTCTTAAGGTCATCAGGCAAGGCTTTCCATGCCCTGTTGCTAACTACAATATCTTGACAATGGGCCATTTCCGAGGGCACCGGCACGGCATAATCAAGGACTTCGTGTAACTTTACCGCAAAAAACGCGTCAGCACCGGTAAGAACACCGTCTACTACCCCTGTTTTCAGCGCCATGTATGACTCTCCTAGGGTCATCGCTTGTGGTGCAACTCCGAGGCGATGCCATATCTCCTCCTGGCGGGCGCCCCATGTTCTGAGTTTGAGTCCCTTAACATCATCAAGGGTTTTGACCTGTTTTCCCTTCGTTCCAAGATAGGACGTATGGGTTATCAGGGTTCCGGTTGCTATCAGCTCACTGTTATAAACTTCTTTATACACCCTCTTTCTGAACGGAAACAAAGCATCTATAGCCATCAGGCTTTGTTCTCTCGTTTTGTAGATATAAGGCATTTCAGCAACAGTAAGACTTGGCTCCTCACCGGCAACATACGGATCGTAAATAATGGATATGTCAAGCGCACCCTTGCTCATGTCACGTAACCAGGTAGTAGGACTCAGCCCAAGCGAAAACAAGGGGAAAATCTCTATCTTCAGTTGACCGTTGGAGCGTTTATAAACTTCGTCACATGCAAACTGTAGCTGGCCGTGCTCGGTCTTTGGAGGAGGCATCCAGGAATTCAGCCGCCACAGTATTTTCTTACTTTGAGCACAGACTGTCACGGAGGACAGTCCTACCACCATTAAGGCCACTATGCATACACTGATCGCTAATACTGATAATTTTCGTTTTTTCATCATATCCCCCTTTTCGTAGTTGTCAAAGATTACCAAACGATTCGCAGTCTGGGACCGTTTTTCCAGCGTGGTTGCTGCCAGAATGCTCACTTAACTCTCTGTGCGTTTTCTCGCGTCTCTGTTCAGGCCAAAAAGGGAATTACTTTTCTCTACTAAGGAGAGAAAAACATCCCATCTCATCACCTGTCGACGCATTCTCACCCCCCTTCTCTGGAGACCCAGTTTGGATTTTCTTCATGGTGTACCCCGGATAATCGAACGCCCGGTCACCCGAGGCATCCCTTGCCCCCTAGTCTTAAACATGCAATTCCTTCGCTGACCTTTACCTGCCTCAAGACTGGCTCAACAGTACCTTCTTGATGCAAGGGTCTCTCAAAACCATCATGCCATTCTCCTCTCTCACAGCTGGAGTATTTTATCCTGACTCACAACACATCTTCATAATCTAGAACACCGATGCTGCGTCGTGGAGCTTCTCGATCTCCATTATCCGTTCCATGCTCTGTATGGCTTTTTCTTCACCCAAGACTTGAGAAACTAAGAACTTATACTTCTCCAACTGTTCATTCAGAGGTTGCAGCTTTTGGGGACTGCCCCTCGGAATTTCCACCCGGCTCTTGAACTCCCGGCCATTTTTCATTCGTATCCTCACCGTCGAAGGCATGAGTTTTTCATTTAGAAACAATCGATCGGCTTCCTCGTCAGCCTCTACGCTCACCTTCTCTGATAGGGAAGAAATGATTGGGTCTTGAAGGTCTTCCTCAAAAAGGCCTTTGTGTGGTGAATGTCCTACCAGTGTCACTGCAATAAGGTAAGGGAGGCTAAATTGGGCATCAATAATGTTCGTGGGGTGCTTCACAACCATGTGATGGGAAAGTTCAAGGAAGGATCGAACTATAATCTTATCCACCATGTTTGGCTCTATTAGTTCAGTGTTCAATATATCTCTAATCGCATCCAGCGTGCTGTGCGTCCATCTGCATGATGCATACGGCTTGAAAGACGTTTCCCCAATCAGATACCTTTCTCCGAGCTCTTGCACCATGGCCTCAAAATCACATTGGTCTGAACCGCACATGGTCCAAAAACCCCTTTCACCATCCAAAACCTTGCGAGGCCCCAAAAATCCCTTTTGAGTGAGGAATGCTGCCAAAACGCCGCCCATTGCTGCCCAACCAAAGTTGTTTTTTAACCAGGTAAATGGTCGTTCATCAATTTCTACCCCACTTTTTCGACAATGAGTTACAGGAGCACTATTCCCCGCAAAACCATAAGCAATGGTCATTTCATCAGGACTCAAAGAAAGCAACTTACCTGTAACTGCGGCTGAACCAAATATTTGATGAGTTGAGATTCCCCACGCCTGCCTGTACCTCTCCGGGGAAGGAGCAATAGCCAGACCCACCCGGAGCGTCACTTCGTAAGCCGCCACCACAGCTGCCAGATAATCCTTTCCCGAAATCCCTCCCACTTTTTCTGCCACTGACAAACCCGGCGACACAATCATGCCTCCTGGATGAGACCAAGGGCCGAATGTATCATCAAAATCCAACGCATTCGAAAGGTAGGCATTCACATAAACGGCGTGTAAGCAAGGGACTCGTTGTTCGGTTGCCAAAACTCGCGATTCCGAGACTCCTCCCATCGATGTAAACAAGTCCACCACAATTCTACCTGGCTCGGTTAAGTATCCGCCGATACAGCAACCCAGCGAATCCAGGATATAAACTTTGGCTTTTTCCCGAACATCCTTCGGGATATCTTCATAAACAAGATTACTGGCAAACGTAGAAAGAGTTCTAGTCACTTCTTCTGTCATCTCGTCCTTCATGATTTACTCAACTTCCTCCTCATGATTGAAGTTCGGGCTCTTTTTTGAGTGAGAAATAGGTCTAACACAGTTGGTGAGCACTTAAACAAATGAAGTGCAATTGTCACATATTATTTGACCACATCCCAAGGTTCATATCAATCACATTATCTTTCGATTTCAAGTTTATTCAAAACCTCATCGGTTGGGTTCCCGGTCCGGCGACGAAACTCTCTGAAGGTCCGTTACAAGGCATTCATGATCGTAACTTAGCTAAACCGCTCTTTGTTTGGCTCATGACAATGGCGAAGGCTGAAGAAACCCTTGTTCATGCACTTGACAGCCCGCCCCTCTCCGGCTATTCATTTCACTTCCTATGTTTTGAAACACTTCATGCCTTTCTTGTGGGTGTCAGCAGAAAAGATTGACTTATCTTACTTGATTCACGCACTATTTCAAATGGTATCGCTCTTGATTCGTTTCTTGCATCCTAATGCATCATGGTTCGCGGCAGCCAGAGAGCTATCTGGGGGAAAAACAATAACAAGAGCAAGGTGACAACATTTTCCATCATGAAGGGAATGGACCCGCGGATGATGTCACCAATCGGTATATCAGGGACAATGCCCTGAATAACATACAACTGTATCCCTACCGGCGGTGTAATTAGCCCCATTTCTATAGCTATCACTAGCACCACACCGTACCAGACGAGGTCGAAACCCAGTGCAGAGACTATAGGTACCAAGATGGGAGTGGTAATGAACAACATAGATCCCGGATCAAGGACGCAACCCAGCATGGCCAGCAAAAGCATGATAAACAGCATGATGACCTTGGGGTGAAATCCTGAAGCCATTACCGCTGAGGTCAACATCCGAGTTACCCCGGTAATGGTCAAGTAATAACCGAAAAACAGCGCCACAATTAGGATGATAAAGATAAAACCGCTGGTGGTTACTGTGTGGATCAGGGCGGTGAAAAGATTCCGCCACGTCAGCTTGCGATAAAAGGCAGTGATAATTAAAGCAACAATTACACTTACGCCAGCAGCCTCAGTAGGGGTGGCGATACCCGTATAGATCGAGCCTAAGATAAAAATGAGAAGCCCGGCTACTGGCGGTACTGCCTTCAAAGAGATGAGTTTCTGTTTCCAGGGAACTGCAGCTAGCCGGGGTGCAGCCTTAGGATGAATTTTAGCCCATCCCATGATAATACCAATAATTATTAAACCCTCTATAATGCCTGGCACAACCCCAGCTATGAACATCTCTCCAATCGATTGTCTTGCCATGATGCTGTAAGCAATAAAATCGAAACTGGGCGGAATCATTATGGCTAGCGTGCCAGAGCCAATCACTGCCCCTGTCGCAAGCGGCTTACTGTAACCCCTCTGCCTCATCTCTGGAATCGCTATCAGGCCTATAGTCACAGCTCCGGCCACACTCATCCCAGAGATAGCGGCAAAAAGGGCACAAGCAACTGTGCTGGCGATGGCTAAACCACCGGGTACTTGGCCAAACCACTTGTGCATCGCCTCATACAGATCAGAGCCAATACCACTGAAAACTATTATCTCCCCTGTGAGAATGAAAAGGATTAGAGGAGAATAGGCGTAATTACATATCTGGTGGTAACCAACTAATGCTAGTCTGGAAAAGGCCAAGTCCCAGCTAGTTACCATCGCATACCCAATTACAGCCCAGAAGCCGAGGGCAACGAAAATCTTTACCCCCATCAGAAGGAACAGGATCATTCCCGCCAAAGGGATTACAATAGCTAGCCATTCCATATAGCTACCAATCAGTCCACAGATTAGTTTAGGTCTTTTACCAACTGCAATAAGAAGTGAACGCGTAAACAGAAATGGCCTTGGCAACGCCGTCCAAATCTTGTGAAAAAATGCTTCCTTGAAAAAGTATTCGGTGTGCAGCAGTATAATATATGAACTACTGCTTTATGCTTCCATTAGTAACTTCACGTGTCGTAGGTTCATGACTGTTGCCGAGCTTGCATAAAGCTCCTGCAAGCCCAATGATAAACTGGAGACATAGCATACTGGCGCCTATGGGAATCAGTAGCTGTGAAGGACCCAGCGGCATGGGTGTGGCTGTTTCGGACTTGTAACCGTACTGAAATGACGTCGTTGCCATATCTAGTCCAACCACAAAAAGGCTTCCGACGAGGAAAAGACCAGCGAGGTAGGTAGTGATAGTCACAACACCCTGCCATCTCTGAGACATGCGTTCATAGAAAAGATTGAGCTGGAGATGCTTATCAAGTCGCTCAATATAGGCTAGTGGCAGGTAGGCAGTCGCTATTACCATATATCGCACCACTTCGAAGCCCCACAGAATTGGCTGGTTAAATACATATCTCATCACTACGTCAGCGGTGACTATCAACGCCATAATCAAGATTATGACGGCAGTTATTGCGGCCATACCGCTCCCAATGCGCTCCACAGAAGCTACGCAAAATTTCCCTATTACACGTAATGCTTTCATATTCGCAGAATGCGGATTAAGGGACTGGCTGCTGACAACTAACGTTGACCGGTCAGCAGCCAAAGGATGTATTTCCCGTTATCCTATTTACCCACGAACTCCTTTATCATACGCAGCATTTTAGCACCAGCCTCTCCGTTCTGCTTAGCAAAGAGGTCCCAAATCGGCTCAGAAGCCGCTACGAACTTAGCGGTTTCCTCTTTTGGCATGTGATAGACATTACTTCCTGCTGCCTCCATCTTCTTCAGGGCCTCATCACCGTATGCTACCATTAGGCGGGTTGAGTTTTGATTCGTATATTTGCCAGCCTCAAGAAGAGCTTTTTGGATGTCGCTGGGCAAGGTATTCCACCGCTTAAGGCTGAATCCTACCCAGTTGGTGTAGCCAGCCTCCGGCGGAGACTGAACTATCGTATAAGGAGCAACTTCATGCAATTTTAGGTCATACATGACGCTTGAATGAAGCAGAATGCCATCCAGAGTTCCTCTCTGCAGTGCCAGGTAAGCGTCAGGAGCACTCATAGCCACGGGAACGGAACCAAAGGCCCTTATCGCATCGGTCTCAATACCGCCACAGGACCTCACCTTCAATCCCTTGAAATCTTTAAAGGTTTTCACGGGCTTTCGGAAATGAAAGAAGTCATCGTCCATACCCTCGTGAGCCAGTAGAACGAACCCCAACTGTTCTCCATATGCCCTGTATTCAGGCATGTTTTCCCATAGATAGATACTGCATGCTGTGTTCTGTGCAGCGTCATCAAACATATATGGTAACTGCGTCCATGATGTCAGGGGCATTTTGCCAGCCCAGAAGGCCTGGACGAAGAACGCCGCGTCAGCCAACCCTGATTGGACTAACTCCAGAAACTCTGATGCCTTGCCCAATTGTTCTGACGGGTACAATTCCCACTTGATTTGCCCATTGCTCAGTTCTGTCGCCTTATCCATAAGCAGCTGGTCTTGAATTCGATTACTCGGACTTCCTGCGGGGAAGAAACTGGCATATTTGAAGGTGTAGACTTTACCTGCTGGGGATTTAGCAAACCCCAACGGTGGGCTGAGCCCTATTATTAGCAAGATTGAAAGAACCATAAGTAGACTTTTTTTCGTCATTTCGAAACCTCCTTTCTAAGTGTTGCAAAACTGCCTAAGAATCTCCTTTACTAGTTTGTGTTCATGTATGTTTGCTTTATCACCTCCTCTCGATGACGCTTCAAATGAACAGCTTTCCGTTTTTCCAGGGCATCGAAATCCCTTTCCCGATACCCAGCATCGCTATGTTGCATGGATCAATTCACTCGACCTCGAATGACTGCAGGCAATCCTGCTCAAGCTTTGCCCTCAGTGCCGAAGAAATACTTGGTAGATGGTGACCTCCAAATTTAGGCTTATAGTTGTCCTCCAATTTCACCAATAACCCTGTCAATTTTGCTCACAATCTCATCTATCTCATCCTTCGTGATAATCAAAGCTGGAACTATTGGAATCGGGTTTACGAACTGGCCGAACAGGCCTACATCCATAAGCTTCTGCTTTAGCATGCCCCTAATTTTGGCATTTTCATCAGCGCCAAAATGCTCTCCGGCCTTTTTGTCTTTCATCAGTTCGACCTCACAGTTTAACCCGAGACCACCCCTGATTTCACCGACAATATCGTGCTTATAAAGCGATTGAAGTTGCTCAAACAGGTATTTTCCCATCGTCTCGGAATTCTTAACCAGCTTCTCTCTCTCTATGATTTGGATATTTGCCAAGGCAGCAGCACAGGCCACCGGACTTCCTTCAAAGGTATATGAGTGCTTCAGTACCTCTTGAGGCCCACCCTCAAATCTCTGGGCTATCTCTTTCCTGACAATAGCTACGCTCATAGGTACATATCCACCAGTCAATGCCTTTCCCAACACCATGATATCCGGCACAACATTGTAATGCTCGGAAGCAAACATTTTACCAAACCGACCGAAGCCACACTGCACTTCATCATGGATGAGAAGAACACCGTATTTATCACAAATAGATCGAACCATTGGCCAATACTCCGGCGGAGGAGTGTGGGCTGATTGAGGTATGGTTACATCAATAAAGGCGGCTACTGTCTCGGGTACCTCTCTTTGTATGACCCACTCGACTTGCCGAGCACACTGAAGATCACAGGCAGGATACGTATGACCGAGATCACAAACGGAGCAATAAGGCGAAGCCACATGTATCATACCAGGCAGCGTTGGGGGAAAATCCTCCCACGTGAATACCGGTGTACCACGCCATCCGGTGCTCATGCCGGTGCTCATGGCACCAAACGTAGAACCATGGTATGAATATCCGCCAATCACTTTGTATCTGTTGGGAAAGCCGAGTATACGGTGATACTTCCACGCTATTTTCAGTGCTGATTCAATGGAATCAGTACCACCGAGTCCAAAGTAAACCTTTGACAGGCTTCCCGGGCTGATATCTGCCAGTTTTTGTGCTAGCTTTATCTTGGATATTGTAGGCTCATGGGTTGGTGCAGCATGCAAAGACAACAACTGCTCATAAGCAGCATCAGCTATTTCCTTCCTCCCCCAGCCCACGTTATTGAACATTATGCAAGCCCAATAGTCGAGATACGTCTTGCCATTAATATCAGTAAGGCGACAGCCTTTGCCGTCCTTGAAAATGCTAAAGCCTCCGGGAGCAGAAAACACACTGTGTGGGCGCAGGACCTGCCAAATGTGCTCAACAGCCATTTTATTGAGAGTCTCGATATCTTCTGCTTTGTGTCCTACAGCATTCATTTTAACCTCCTTTTAACGCTAAGCACCTTGAAGAGCTGTTCGCTGGCTTTTGCCCCACTCGTAATACACCAGCGGGAAGGCTGCCGGGGATCCGACAACAGAGTTCCTGTCCGCAAGGGCAAAGCCTTCACACGATGAAGGCTCGTCAACCTGAAGTTGGTGCACTTTTTACATGCTTTAATGGGTAAAACATCTCTTATTTCTCAATTTCCAGTTCATCTAGAAGTGAATCGGGCGGATTTCCAGTCGATAAGTCCCACCCCATAGTCCGATAGTAATCGTCTAACAAATCTGACAGGGGCACGACAGAACCCTTTGTAGGTCCATCAGGTTTCGGTTCACCTAATAACCTAGCTGGTAACGAATCGTCCTTTCGTGTAATTCCCTCACGCATGTTGAAGAGTCGTTCCTGGCACATTACTCTTACGCCTACTTTCTCTTGCTCATCAGCCGACCATGGCTCTCCAAATACAGAGGTCAGAGCCTCAGCTACTATTGCCGGGCTAATTACTGCCTTATCAGGCGGGCCTTGGGCGAGGAATGTGCAAGTTATAAGGGAATCGCGAACAATTCGACCGATGGCTGCATTCCTGACATATTCCCCCTTCCCCTCAATGTTCAGGCGCGTTCCATCGAGTATCTCTGCCCTCGCCGGCAGGCCATAACCATGATGGCATCCTCCGCGATTGTCGATGGCAAATTGCAGGGCCTGACCATTGAGCCCCCGGCACTCATAACCACCAAGCTCCATACCCTTCACATGCATGGCGAATTCTTCAGAACCTCTAATTTCCTCTGATAACTTCTTGGTGCCTTTAGCCAATTGCTTGCCAAACCCCTCCTGATGAACTAGTTTCTTTAGCGCGGCCATCATCGCTGCATCGTTGCCAAAGCGGAGTTCAATGCCATCAGTGTCTCTTACTCCTAAAAGCCCTCTCTCAAAGCACTCCATGGCAAATCCGATAGTTATTCCTGCGGTCATGGTATCGAGCCCATACTCGTCACATATTTGACTCGCAGCTATAATAGCTTCCATCTTATCAACCCCACATTGTGAGCCAAAGGCATAGATTGTTTCCCACTCTATATCACTGTGCGCACCTTTGTATGGACCCTCTTTAACCTCTACGTAGCAACTACCAGGAGTAAGACAGTAGGGAGCACAGGGTCGGTTTTTCTCAGGCCACCCCATCGGTGTCGTTGATTTGTCTATTCCCTGCCAACCCTCAAACTGCCCTGTTTGCCAGTTTCTGGTAGGTATAATTCCCGCCTCGTTTGTTATCTGAAGATCAGCAGCCGTTTCGTACCGACGCCACTCGTCTGCCCATTTCTTCCAATCCGTCTTCAGTTTCTTGGCAATATCCCTTTTTACTGCTTCAAATTTATCCTTATCAGAAATCTCTACCTCCCCGTCCCCGGTGACCACTATGCCCTTAAGCTTCTTAGAGCCCATAACACAGCCTGCCCCTCCTCGGCCAAAGCAGCGATAGAGGGGGCCTTCGCTAAAAGCAGCAGCGTACTTAATGAGCTGCTCTCCTGCGGGGCCGATGGCTACTGTTGCTGCTTTCTTTGGCGATAAGCCGTCAAGCATGACCCGCTGCACTTCGGCCGTTTCCATCCCCCATAAAGGGCTAGCATCCCTAAACTCGACTTTTTGGTTATTGATCGCAATATAAATAGGGGAGTCAGCGATTCCTTTAATATCAATTGCCCAAAACCCGGCCTCTTTCATCTTATGAGCAAGTATGCCACTTGAGATTGAATATAAATACGCATTAGTCAGAGGTGATTTAGTATTAAGGTTCGCTTTTGAAGAATAGAAAAAATTGGTACCGCTTAGTGGCCCAGCGGTGAATATAATATGGTTGTCTTCACTTAGAGGATCGACTTTGGCCGGTACCAGATTGTATAGGAGATATGCACCTAACCCTCTTCCTCCTAAATACTGTTTAATTATCTTATATGGGATCTCAACGATTTCATGACTCTTTCTTGATAAATCTATTGCTAACATCACCTTATTGGAAGTAGAAGTCATTTTATTGCTCCTTAAAACAAAGGTTCTGGGTCATCAATATCACTCTCATTGTTGACGCATTGCCCCACGGGGGGTCTCGCGAAATAGGCTTATGCAGCAATACGGTCTCCTGTTTTCATGATAGAGAAAGCCTGTCAAGTCAATACAATCTTCTTCACAATCTGAATCCGATGATCTGGATTAGGCCAAGAATCCAGATTTCCTTCAGTTATGAGAGGTTCCTTTTTGGAGTTTAGTCCGGTCATCTAGCATTTTGATTCTTTGAGTCCAACTAACCGGGACCGAATTTAACCCACAGGGGCAAAACAAAAAGGCAGGTAAAGATTCGAATTACCTGCACCATTACAAGCATCTTTAAACCAGTTCCGAACAACACATGTAGGTTCAAACGCACGTAACTCAAAAACAGAGATACCGATCTGGGAATTCAGTAGAGCAGATCTTTCACAAAGCGATATGGCCAAGAAAACCGGTGTTCACAACTCCAGTGTATGTCAGGAACTGAGGCGTAACTCAGCCAACATCGGCTTGCATACTAACCAGGCCTATGCAAGGCCGTTAAAGGGCGTAGAGAGATCAACAAATTCGAGAAGATGATGTCCTCGGGTTATTGATTCGATTGCAAAACTTATCCTTTAGGCTTGAATCAGTACTGGTAAGCAGTCGGACGCCTTGGACAGGCTAAACGCATGGATAATTGGTATTCACTGCCACCATGGGTACAGCGCTATGAAGGCAGCCTTTTGAGCATCCCGACGGTCTCAACCGAAATTTTGTGTTCTGTTTGATATAGAAGCCCATTGAGGGGTTCTGATTCTCTTGGAAAGTCTCTTTACTATGGCAATTCCTTTCACCCTAAACATTCATATTTCTGTTTTCACTTACATATGCAACTCTATGAAAAAACATCCATATCTGAGCAAACGGCAAAAATTCTGGGCAAACTATTATGTTCTAAACAATTTGTCAAGAAAAAATTCATGCTATCCATTGCTTATTATAAATCATCACCAAGTCATTTTTCTTCCCGTAATAATTGATCATCTCTGAGATGCCATACATTATTCTGTTGGCACCAGGCTCAATTGTGGAGGAATTGTTCATGGGCCTGAGGCATGGACATGAGATAGATGAGCTTTCAGTATCTCCTCAAAGAGCTCCTTCTCAGCATCTCGCATTTTTTCCTTCAGCATCGACGTGCGATATTTGGGTGCCCACGCAAGGTGGTATCTCGTGTCATGGACTGTATGGCTCATTCGTTTGTGGTCATGCAGTGTATTATACTAAATCTATATACAATGGTAACCCTTTCCTCCCCGTGCTTCCGCACGGGGTATCCAGAGTTAGTTTTTCATGAATGGTATTTGGTAGGAGATCCAGAGGAAAAGACTATGATGTGCTTAGGAAAATATTTGCTCCATCAATTTACCATCATTGTGCACCATCTCCTCGAACGAACAATCCACAAAGCTGACGTTTCTTGAGAGTGTGCAGTATTTGAGTCTTAGGCTTTCTGAGTTTCTCGTATTAACTACAATCAGTTCCCTGTCACCTATTAAGTGCTTTTTGAAAAGCGCCTTCATATGTATATCGGCATCCGAAAAAGAATACCCTACAAAGACAATTTTCCTTGCAACCCTAATTTCGCGCGACGCCTCGCTTAACAGTTGAGATATCACAGGGTGCTCTAATGATTTCACATAGGAGGGAGGCATTATCAATGTTTGAAATTCCGTTCCGTCGAGAGGACAGCAATATTCGTATTCCTGTTTACCAGGGAAAGTGTAGCCAAGAAATTTTCCCTTATTCAAGTCAATTTTTCTGTCCCAAGGCGTAAGCAATGTTTGGTTGCAACAATTACAGTACTTCCAGTTGAGGCTTCCGTGGATTTTGATAATTTTAAAGGGGACCGGATTCTCATCTTCGCTTATTTGTATAGGCTCTCGAGGATTTATCCAGAAGCTGAATTCTTCGACTTCATTGAGTTTGGTATAATTCATAAAGTGTATGCAATAATCGATGTATCCGCACTTCTGAAATAAGAAATCGAAGGCCTGCTCTAGTAGCGTATCGTAATTTAATGTGATGATGGAGATGTTCGTATTATTTCTTTGAATTGCTTCCCAGAATGCATGATACGTAGCGCTGGGCTTATCGGTCTTTAAGTCAACGATGTAGTGGATGATTTTGATAAGATCTTCCTTTATTTCTTGAATTTTAGGATTAGGGTAATGTGAACTTAGACTCTCCTTGTGCTGAATAAAGTAATCAAGGAAACCAAAAACTGCCTCAAGCTGAGGGAATTGCCCAGTATCCTGATTGTACAAGAAATGATCATCAACAAACTGGATAACTTGTTGTCCTATCCTGGTTTTTTTAATCTGCTCGCTGTCACCTGAAATTATCATAGGCAAAATCTGTTGCTGAAGTGGCACTCCGTCTGGATGTGAAGCACCTGCACCAAGAACAAAAAGAATGTCACGCTTTGGAGGATATGTTAAAAATTTTCTCGTGAGAGCTTTCATCGACTAACAGTTGATACTGTTTACGCCAGGATTGGGATGTTCAGCAAAAAGTTAGTAAGAAGTATTCATTAGACGGTGAGAAAATTCATCATGATATTTTTTTAGCTATCATATACAGAGGAGGGCTACATGTCAATCAAGCATACCCATTGCGAATTGCCTTAGAGCCTGTAATCACAGCTTGATCAAAGCTTAAACTTCTATGAAAGTCATAGTGTGAAAGATCCATTATCAGGTTCTTAGATCCATGCCTCCAATGCCGGTAGCGTTTCAATTTTATCACGGCGATATCTATGAATTCCAGTGGATGTGTCTACGTCTGTGAAGACATAAGTCGCTTCCGCTTTGTCTGTATTATAAAAGCGTTAGAGACCATTATTTCCGGACAGAGCCTGTTCCTGCGGTATTGAGAGGGAGGTGAAAAGGCCCCCTCCTGATTGAAGCTTGGCCATGGGCCGATGTATCAATTGGTTACAAAAGCTTCATTTGTCATTTGTGGGGTCTATTCTTTGCCCAGAGATGGCAGATGAGGGGAACGTACCTCCTTATAACAGGTAGGGGGCCTTCAAATTAAAGCCCTTATAGACCTCAAAGGTTTCCGTGGACAGAACTTGCTTAATGCGGGCGACTTCTTCTGTGTAAAACTTCAGCAAATCAAAATCTTCGTTTAAGAGGACAATCAGAATCAGGTCATATCGGCCTGTTACAACACCCACAGATATTACTCCACGTAATCTGCTGAATTCCTCACCTTTCTTGACCAAATTCATGGTCTCCAGTTTGACTCCGACAATTGCGAGTGTATGCCCCGGAACCGCTTGAGGATCAACAAGGCCAGAGATCTCCAGAACTCCTTCTTCTATCAATTTGTTAACCCGGGACCTTACCGTGTTTTCTGAGAGGGAAAGCTCCTGGGCGATTTTTTTGAAGGAATTCCTTCCATCGCGAAGGTGCTTGATAATGGCGAGGTTGGTTTTGTCTATCTTCATTTCAGATATCCCTCCGATTGGGAGTTCCAGATTTACTTAAATAAATCTTCTATAAAATATTGAAATATTTTTCAATATTTTTTTTATTCTCTTATGATATCCGCAAAATAGGACAAAAATTTATTGAAATAGGAAATTATAAGTGATACTGAGCATATAGCAACTAGAAACCGGAAAAACCTTACTGAGGTTCGATTATCATGGCACACAAGATCACCATTATCGGCGCAGGGCCGGGGGGATATGTGGCTGCAATACGAGCGGCACAAGTCGGTGCAGAGGTGACCATTATCGAAAAGGAGGCAGTAGGAGGTACCTGTCTTAACTGGGGTTGTATTCCCTCAAAGGT
>SMTZ1_10004300_pt1 | contig 16484 bp, 15 predicted proteins | sample DeeMarSWOR136_30_FD_25667 | JGI IMG/M metagenome (IMG submission 25667)
CATTGCGTCTCTGGTTATTGAATTTCTAATTGCTTTTTCTACTAATTTTTCACCCTCTGCCACAGTAATATCTGGTTTATATTCTGCTTCCAAAATTCCAATTGACATTAACATCCCAGTTCCAGCAGTACCATAATCATCAGGCATTAAAGAACCTATGGCATCCAGAGTATATAGTGAAGGAACACCATCTCTTTCTATTCCAGCGATAACTAAATTTGTATATAATGGATACATCTTACGTGAATAAAGATAATTAGAAATTAATTTACCCATGCTCTTAGTGGAAATTCTTTCCCCCGAGTCTAATTCATATAAATTGGCTTGAGCTCGTAAAATTTTTACTAATAACTGAAAGTCACCAATTAAACCGTATGCTGTGAGTCCTATTTGGTCTGTTATCTTAAATACCTTTCTAGTAGATTTATTTGTAACCGTATATCCCCATGTAGCTCTTCGGTCATTACCTAGAACAACTCCATCTTTGCACTTTATTGCGACTCCACAAGCACCTGGAACCATAATTTGTTGTGCCATCTTTTTTACCTTTTTTGCTATTACTCGAATTATTGAATTATTTAATAGTTTAAAGGTATTAAGGTTAATTAAAATTTTTCTTTTAAATTATAATTTCATTGTAAACTCTCCAATATATAATCAAAATTATGTTAAGATAAGCATTTAATAATTTGTAATATCGGATTTATAATTTAAATTTCTGAATTAAAAGTTATTTTTGGTTCTAAATTAAATTATTACATAAACATACTTGTTCGTATGTCAATGAATTACTATAATTATCCTTATTTCCATTTTGAAAACTATTTATACTTATTATCTAATTTATTACTTAATCTTATATTTCGGGGATTAAAGTCTTTAACATAGATTCGGGATGAAACTTTTTAATTTAAAATTTTTTAATTCTCCATAAACTATTAATGAAATAGTAATAGAAAATAATTTTGCCAAAAGTCTCATATCAAGTATTTTTATTATAAAAAATTTAATTCAAATTTTGTTATATGATCATATCGATAATCATAAGAATTTTTATGAAGTTAAATCTCTATAAAGAATATTGTCGATATTTTTTTGATTTAACTTCGTGTGACTTTACTCAATCTCCAATAAGTTTAAATACAGCTTCGATCATATTAATAACTAAGAAAATTTTAAAATAAATTAAAAAAAAATTAAAAGCAAAAACGTTAAAAAATTTTTTAAAGGAGGAATAAAAAATGGCTAAAAAGAAACACGCATTTGCATGGAGCCCAATTCGAAGGCTCATGAAACAGCAAGGCGCGTCAATAGTCGCCAGAGATGCAGTAAATCTGTTAATTGACCATCTTGAAAAATCTGCAACTGGTTTAACTGAACAAGCTCGAGCCTTTACCATGCACGCGAACAGAAAGAAAATTACCAAGAATGACCTCTTACTTGCGATCAAATATAAATAGAGAGATTTCTTGCTTATCGATTTCAATATTAATATTTTTTATTTTTTTCTATTTTTTTATTGCTTATTTCTCTCCAACTTATCTTAAGTAAAGTTAAGAAAATTTAATTCAACCGCTTTTTTCACTATTAAATTATTTATTTTACTAAAGATACATATTCATTTAACTAAAATTATTATAATTAAATAAACTAAAATTAAAGTCGAGGCATAAATAGTGAGTAATTCTATTAATGAGATATATGAATGGGGCAAAAATATATCTAAATACTCTCCTAGAATCCCAGGAACAAATAATATCGTAGAAGTTAGGGATTTCATAGTTAAAAAATTGAAGAGTTTTGGACTTAAAACATGGCTAGAACCAATTAATTTCAGGGGTGTATTTCACCAAGATTGGGAATTCCGTATAGAAACGCCAAAAAGTAAGATCATTATTTCATGCCCTCAAAATAATGTAGGATTTGGGATCGTAGATGCTGAAATAATTGATATTAATAGAGGAACCGTAAATGATTATAGAAACAAGGATGTGAAGGGAAAAATAATTCTAATAAATTGGGGAAAACTCACTGACCATGAAGGTCCTTGCGGATTTAAAAAACGCTATCCTCTTCTAGCTTCATATGATTCTGCATGGACGCACGGAGCAGCAGCTATGGTAGGATATTTTACAGATACTCCTGGAAATTCACTTAAAATACTTGAACCCGGGATTAATCCTAATGGAGGAAGTAATATTCCCGGACCAGCTGAAGTTGGTGAAGATCGGCAATTTATGCTTCCTGTTCTCCATATAGGAAAAAAGGATGCCCTATATATCAAGGAATTATTAACAAAAGGGGAAGTGAATGCTCATTTACATATTAACGGAAAGAGGAAGATATCAACAGTATGGACTATTATAGGACTTTTACCAGGGCTCAGAAAAGAAACTATTGCAATTGGATCTCATTATTGTTCCACATTTGAGGGTGCGATATGTGATACTGTAGGGATTGTTGGAGCCCTTGAATTGGCCCGTAAGTTTTCAGAGCTCTCATTAAAAAAGAGACCTAAAACAATGCTCTTTTTCTTTTCAGGTTCTCACGTGTGGCTTAATTGCAATATATCATCACTTTGTTTTATCGAGAAACATAAATTTTTTATGGCTAATTTAGTAGCTATGCTTTGGATGGACCATATATCTGCTCCGATATATGTAAATTGTAAAAAAGTTAGTAGAATGAAGTTCCCCATGAGGTTAGGTTTAACATCGGATAATCTTATAATGTACGTTCTAACATATTTTTCAATGCTTAAGAATAAAAGAATGCCATTTGTTCTTCCAATTAACCGGATATGGACTTTATGCGAAATGGGCCCATTTGATAATATCGGAATTCCATGTATGTGCATGCAAGTTATGAGTGATTTAATGCTAACGACAGAGGATACATGGGATAAAATTGATCCTACTCAGTTATATAGGGATTTATCTGTTTATTTTACTTTAGCTAAATCAATCCAGAGAATTCCCGGAGATATTTTAAAATTCTTTGAGTTTCCTGGTAGATCTTTTTTTGGTTGTGGAACACTATTTAAAGATACCAGACAACCTGAGTATTCTGATGGAAAAATTTATGAATCAGAGAAAGCTCCACCACTTTTAATTGGAGGTTATAAAAAATTAAAAATGCTAAAATAATAATTGACAAACTAAAGAAAGATAATTTGGAATTTACAAAAAGGAAAAAATCTAAGTTACTAAGCTTTAACACCTAAAATAAAAATAATCCCTTAACATTGGTATTTAAAAGTTTAAAATTCAAAATTAATCTATACACAAACTTATTTTTTTATACTTAACTTACTAGTAATATATCCCTAAAAAATTAAAATTAATAATATGATGGTTCAAGAAAATCAAAAGGTAAATGGAAAGGCAAGAAAAATTCTTTTTGAATCCATGGAGCTTATAATGAAAAATCTCCAAGATAATATGGAACATCTCAATAAACCAAAATATTTTCAACATACTCAAAAGTTTATAGAACTTATGTATGACGGGATCATTAATAAGAGGAAGTTTTTTTTATTAGCATCAGGTAGAAGTGCATTTATTTTACAATGTTTCGCAACAAGATTGGTACATTTAGGTGCGAGACCTTATATGATTACCAACTTAACCAGTAATCCCGCTATGCGTGAAAAAGACATATTAATCGTCCTATCAGGTTCAGGAACGACTGAAATTGTTGTAAGTATGTTAAATAGTTACGTTAATAAAGTAAAACCTTATGGAATTGTAAGTATAACTTCTCATCCTGAAACGACTATAGGTCGAATGGGTGATATCACCATCAAATTAAAAGGAAGAACTAAAAGAGATAGAGTTATTGGAGAGGGAGATGATACGGCAATTTTAACTCCAGAAGGAACTGCTTTTGAACAAGTTGCATTTACCTATCTGGATGCTATAATTGCTGAGTTAGCCATAAGACTAGGTAAATCGAATGATGATTTATTAGGTAAACACGCTGTAGCAGAATAAAAACACATTTTCTTTTATATTTAATTTTTATTTATTTTTTTACGGATAAAAATTAATAGCTTAAAAAACATACTATTAGTGTGCCCATTTTATAGTGTTTCTAAGAGGTTAATTTATAATTATTACGATGACTAGGAATCTCCAATGGGCACATATTTATGCAAATCTTGCTCTTAATTCTTTCCAAATTACTAATTTTTCAAGACAAAATATAAATATAACTATTCATCTAAGTTCTTTATGAAAATTGATGATGTATATTCCCATTACATGTATAATTTTGTAGATACGATTTGCAAAGAGTATGGTCCAAGATATTCCTGTAGTCAAGCAGAAAAAGATACGAATATTTGGATTAGAAGTGAGTTAGATAAATTCTGTGATGAAACTTTCATAGATGAATATGAAACTTATCCTGGGCTGTATCCACAAGGATTATTAAAAGTGGCTGGAACTCTGAGTGCTATTTCGATAATTTTTATGCCTCTAATGTTTCCTCTTCCTATTTTATCTTCTATTTTTATTTTATTAGGACTTTTTGTTCTATATAGTGAGCTTGTTTTAATGAAAGAATGGATTAGATTTCTATTTAAAAAAGGAACTTCTAGCAACGTTTTTGGGATAATAAAACCTACGGGAGAAGTTAAATTCCGAATAATTTTTGAAGGTCATAGCGACAGTGCCAAACAAATGAAAATTGCCTCGTATGAGAAGAAACCCCCCCGCATTAAAATTATTTTAGGCGTTTATTACTTATTTCATACTATTATTTTTTCAATATGGAAATTCATCGCACAAATAATTTATGGATCTTCAATAGTACTGGTAGAATATTGGATTATTTCATTAACTTTAATAGATTTTTTATATTTCATTCCTCTTATTATAATTTATCCATTATTTATCTGGGTTTTAAGAGGTTTTTTAGGAGATGTTGTTGTTCCTGGAGCAAATGATAACTTAGCGGCTAGTGCGGTTGCTGCGGCAATAGGTAAATATTTAAATGAAAATAGGCCAAGAAATATCGAAGTTTGGGTAGGTTCTCAGGGAAGTGAGGAAGTTGGGGATAAAGGAGCAAAAGCTTTTGTAGAGAAATATGGAAAATTAGGTATATTAGATAATGCTTATGCTGTAGTTTTAGAAGAATCTGGTGATGGTGATGAAATTCTGATTGTACTAAAAGACATGCATAAGGCAACTTATAATATAGAATTAATTGAAAAAATTGAAAATGCACATGAACAAGTTAAGCAAGAAAATCCAGACATATTACCACTTAGAAGAGGAAGATTAATAATAGGATCGTGTGATGCCTGTCGCTATGTTCATAAGGGGTATAAGGCAGCAGCAATAATGGGTACAGAGAAAGGTAGAAATAAAGCTCCACATTGGCATTCTCCTGAAGATACTCCTGAAAACATAAATAAAAAAGTCTTAATGGATTTTTTAAAACTATCGTTAAAATTTGTTGAGATAATAGATAAAGAATTTGATTAAGTAAAGAAATTATGGGTAAATATATTTAACTTAAGAGAGATCCTATTGCACCACAAAATTCCGAATTTTTTAAAAAAATTGCTTTTTTTTTATTAATTCCACAGATAGCTGATAAGATTCTTTGTAAAATTTTATTGTTACGTAAAAATCCTCCACAGAAAACGAGATTATTTATATTATTACTTTCAGCCATTAAATTTGCCATAGTTCCTAAATTCTCACCAATTAAACAAACTATAGAATTTATAACATCTTCTTTTTTAATAAAATTAGAATTAGGAATATTTTCAATTTTTCCGAATGAAGCGGCTGTGAATTCCCTAAAAACTAAATTTATCCTATGATCTTTAGATTCATAGATATCAGACACTTTTAAGTCGATATTATACCTATCTCCTGTTTCGGCAATTTTTATGGCATTTTCAAAATCGCCTATATTATATAATAATTTGATAAATCCCATAAAAAATCCCCCTCCTAAAGCAGATCCCCCTATATGTTTAAATGTTTGTTTCTTTAAAAGAACTGAAGTTCCTGTCCCTATATTTATAATTAAAGAATTGGGTAAAACTTTTTTTTTAGTTAGCATAAATAAGGCTTCTATTCCTTTAGCATTTGATTGAAATTCGTTTAACAACTTTGAATCGATTTGCTTTAAAAATTTTTCATGAATATTAAAAGCCCTACCTCCAGTAAAATTATATGTATCAAAATCTTCTTGTTTTGCTTCTAAAAATTCATTTATTTGATCAAAATTAGATTGAGTGGATAATATTACCAAATGTAAATCATTTTCATTTTCAAGATAAGCTATTTTTGTTAAAGTTTGTCCAAGATCAATTCCAATAGCATTAGTAGGGAATTTGATGTCTGATTGTGTGATTTGAATTTTAGTTACATTTTTTTCTAAGATTTTTAATCACTTCGCTAAAGTTTTATTTAAATCTCAATTATAATATTATAAAAATATCTTAATTAATAAATCAATTTTCTACGGAAGTCTATTATTATGGAACAATCAAACTCAGAATTCGCAAATGTCGTCATAAGTAAGGGGAATTCTCCTAAGGAGTGTGTTTTTAATGGAATAGAAAAGATTGGAGGTATAACAAATTATGTTAGAGATGGAGATCAAGTTTTTATTAAATTCAATTTAACCTTACCTCAGGGATTTCCCACGCATACTAATATGGACACTCTTGAAGCGATAATTGAGTCTTGTCATAAGGCTGGAGCTAAAAAAGTATATGTTGGAAGTTATCCCATAAATGGAATTTCGATTAAACCCATATCGGATTTAATTGGCCTTAATAATTATTTTTTAAAAATTGGAGCTGAATTGGTGTTTTTAGATTATAGTAATTATTATTACTTTAAGAATGTAAAAAAAGATCAATTGAAAGTTATTAAAAATCAAAATTTCGCTAAAGTAAGCGTAAATAATAAAGAATTTAAAGTTCACAAAATAATTTTAGATTCAGATAAATTAATTTCTGTAAATCAAGTAAATGTAGATCCAACTTTTAAATTTCGATTATCTTTACTTAATTCTTATTCATTATCTATTAATCCCTCTGAAAAAAAAGGAATAAGTAATGTAAAGGATCTTATAAATGATGTACTAGATGTATATACAATAAAGAAACCAGATTTAGTGATTAATGATATATTTTATATTTTAGAGGGAGCTGGTCCTTACATATATAAAGATTCAAATTTAAAGAAGACTGGATTAATCTTGATGGGAAATGATGCAGTTGCAGTTGATATGATTACATCTAGCTTATTAAATTATGAAATTAGCCAAAATATTCTACTTAAGGAAGCATTGAATAGAAATTTAGGAATCTCTGATATTTCTAAAATAAATATTATTGGAGAAAATCTTGATACGATTAAAATTAATATTAAAGAATGTGTTTCAAAATTAGAGGATCTTCAAATCCCAAATTTTTCGATTAAAACTGGTAAAATAAGTTTAGGAGATTTTGAACAAGCTTATCATCTACTAAATCTTTTGAAAACAAATATGATAAAGGACATCAAATATCTCTCAAATACTTCATTTCTTATAGGTGAAAATCCTCCAGAACCAGAGTTTTTAGATAATGTTATAATTTTTGGGGATGATGCCATCAAAAGCACTAAACTAAAGAAAAATGTAAAAGCTCTTAAATTACCTGGAAACCCCCCTAATTTTTTTAATTGCATTGACTTATTCATGAAATTTTATGGTAAAAATAAAATGCCAACGTTATATATATTCCAAAATATGGTTAAATCATTTAGAAATAAAAGAATTAATCAGAAACTTAAAATCTGGGAGGGATTATGAATAATGTTAAATCATCAATTTACATCAAATTGGTTAAAAATTCTTAATATTAATTCCAATATTCAAATCTTAGATGAACCTTCAAAAATAAAGGAAATAGTGAAAATTCCCTTAACTCCAGTAAATATTGATGCATATTTATTATATTATCTTTTTGAAATTCTTTATCCCAAATTTATTAATGACCAACAGAACATTCTTGATATTATAATCTCTGATGACAACAATGAAGTTTTAAATATATATCTTTATAAAACACAAAAAGCAGGTATACATCAATCATATCTAAAATTATCTAATAAAATAATAGTACTTCAAGAAAGAGATTTAGTAAATATTGAAGAATTCTTTAATAAGATACAACTTGCAGTAGTAAAAGCAACAGGCGAAAGAATATCAACAATACGCATTTTCAAAAAAAAAGCAATTGATTTAATTAATAAATATTGTAATTTAACAGAAAATCTCTCAACCTATAGATTTATTGGAAGGTTACTGGGATTATTAGAAGAATTGATTGAAAAAGATTCGTTTAGTATTTATCCAATCCCTAACTTCTATAAATTCTTAAAAGAAAGTGTAATTTTATTAAATGGAATTAAATTTTATGATATTTTTGATTTTTTTTATGATATATTACCGGAACATAACACATCAGTTTTATTCAATACAGACAAACAGTCTTTTATTTTAAAGTTACAGAAAGAACAATCAAGCTCAAAAAAATCCAATTCTTTAATTACGCTTTTTACGCCAGAAAGACTAGGAATCGATAATGCAAAAATAAACATTCCAGATAAACTGAATATCATTAGAAAAACAGTTGTATCTGATAATGTTTATTCTTTAAATCAAAATGATATTATGTCTCTTTTTTTAGATATTTTTGAGTTGGATTTTCCTATAAGATTAAATCATATTCAATTAATATTTCAAAAAATTCTCTATGGTCTAAGGAATTTTGAAAATTTGTGGTACAAATCACCTAGACCACAAGTTTACAATAGTTTCTTTCGTTTTATGGTTAGGCTTTTTCGTTTTAACCTAAATCTTAAAAAAATTTCACACTGGGCAATACCACAGCTCGTTTTTAATTCAATACATTCTAATTTTGGTTTAAATTCGAAAATTTTAATTATAATAACTTCAATAGATAAAAAGAATTTTAATAAAATTGAGTATATAAAGAATTCTTTCAAATTTGCCGTTTTATTTGAAATTGAAAATAAAGAATTAACTAGGATTATACCAATTAGCGAGCAAGTACTATTTTCAGAACATAAAATCAATTCTTTAGATATAATTAAAGGCAATATTTCGGAAAAATATGGTTATGTTTCAGCTGTGATAAACATTGATAAATTTTTAATTTCTGAGATTCTTAGCAATTTTAGCGATAATTTAGCTAAATTTAAGCTTTTTTCTAAATTCAAGGTCTTTAAACTATTTAAAAAAGAATATTACTTTAATATATATCCCGAAAATCCTCAATTTAAAATTATTAAAGAAAAGGGAATGAAAAGCTTTTTCAAACTGGTTTTACCTGTTCTAATTGATAAGCATGAATTTTAGGATTATTTTAACTTAAAATATAGGTGATTGAAAGGATTGATTATTCAAAAAAGAAAGAAATAAAAATAAAATAAAAATATATGATTCATATTATTATAAAAGCAATTATTATCGTTATCACGATGAGGGCAATACCACCTATCACTAAAAATACAGCAAAAGGAAGTAATAATCCTAAAAACATGTAACCGATTATAGCTCCTATTATCATCAAGATTCCAATAATTATAAAAATGCCAATTAGTATTCTTTCTAATGTCATTTAAAAATACACCTTGAATTCGTTAAGCTATTATTTGAGAATGTTTGCTTAAAAGATAATCTATTTTAATTTTATATAAATCTTAACTTTTAAACCATTAATTCTCAGAAGTAAAAGATATTTAAGGAAAAATTTGAATAAATTCAAATTATTTGATATAACCTTTAGATTTTAAAAGTTCAGCGTTTAAAATTGCCCCTCCTGCAGCTCCTCTTATCGTATTATGGCTTAATGCTACGAATTTATAATCAAAAACAGTGTCTTCTCGTAATCTACCAACTGTAACTGCCATTCCCTTATCGTTATCCCTATCTTTTTTTGGTTGCGGTCTATCAATGTTATCTAGGTAAATGATTGGTTGCTTTGGAGCAAAAGGTAAATCTAACTCTTGAGGTAAGGATTTGAAGTTATTCCATATTTCTATAATTTCTTCTTTTGTTGGTTTTTTATTTTTAAATTTCATATTAACTGATGCTGTGTGACCATCTGTAACTGGAACTCTTGTACATGTAGCACTGATTTTAATAGATTCATCATTAAGAATCTTGTCTGCGCCAACTTTTCCAAGAATTTTATAAGGTTCCTGCTCTGTTTTTTCCTCTTCTGCACCAATATATGGCACTATATTATCTACTATATCTAAAGATGGGACTCCGGGATATCCTGCACCAGATACAGCTTGAAGAGTTGTAATTATTAATTTTTCAATTTTATAACCTACTTTTTCTAAAGCATAAATGGGAGTTAAATAACTCTGTAAGGAGCAATTTGGTTTGACAAGTACGAATCCTTTAGTAAAGCCTCGACTTTTTTGTTGAATGGGAATTATATTAATGTGATCATGATTGATTTCAGGGATAATCATTGGTACATCGGGAGTCCATCTATGTGCTGAATTATTACTTACAACAGGAATTCCTTTTTTCGCATATTTAAACTCAATTTCTTTTATTTCTTCTTTTGTTGGCATTGCTACAGCCGAAAATACGAAACTAACCTCTGGATTAATTGAATCTATATCTTGAACATCTCTCACAATTAATTTTTTTAGATCTTCTGGAATTGGAATTGGCATGAACCATTTTGCTTTAACTGCTTCCTCATATGTTTTTCCAGCAGATCTTGGAGACGCGGCAACGTCTACAATTTCAAACCATGGATGATTTTGAAGTAACCGGAGATATTGTTGTCCAACCATTCCTGTTGCTCCAAGAAGGCCTATTTTTATTTTTTTCATAATCAAGGTAATAGTAGGAAATCATAATATTTAAACTTTCTGCTATTATGGCTAATTTCCTTAATCTAAATTGAGATAGATTAAAGATTAGCAGTTTTTTAATTATATCCTTCTTTATTTATAATCATTATCTCAAAATAATCCATATCAAAAATCGCCTCGAGTATTATGAAGCAATGGAAAATGGAAGATGAAAAATTGAAAGAACAAGAGAACGTATTAGAGACGATTGTTTATATGATTACTTTGTATGAGTCATGCAATAATCTTTCCCCTTCTTTGGGGATTTATCCTTTGTTTGTGTCTTCATACAATTTATTCGTCTCAAAATCATATTAAAAAAAATAAAATCATATTACTATTTAATTTTTATCAATTTAGGGAATGATATAATCCTTTTTCCATTTCTAAATTTTAAAATCCTCTATAAATTTAATATTTAATAATATTTCATTTTATCAAGTTTTAAATTTGAGTAGTTTATGTATTTTTTAAATTTATTTAGATATTTTTTTCTAACAATTATTTTTAACTTTTATTAAATAACATAACTTAGTGCTATATATGTTAAAGTCTGAAGTCGAAGCGGAAGAATTAGAAAAACAAGCTAAACTTGAACTCAAAAATAAAAACTATCAAGCTTCAAAATCATTTTTTGAGAAAGCAAGAGATATTTATGTTCAATTAAATTACATAGGAAAGGTTAATATTATTGAAAAACAACTTGCTCAAATAAAAAGAGTAATTGAGTATGAACAAAGAAAAAATAAACACTCTGCAACTGAAATGAAAGCAATGATAAATGAGGTCCAATATAAAGAAGAAACAACACTTAAAAATGATAAAAAAGAAAAAGAGCCTCAGAAAAAAATAGGGATAGATGGTCGAATAGAGCTATTAACAGAAGCAGAAATAAGAAGAGCAAGAATACGTGAACAAATGGCAGAAAAAGAAAAAGAGATAGAAATCAAAAACTCTCAAGATCATAAAATTAAAGAGAGGGAGGATCTTAAAAAACAAAGACTTCAAAAACGTGAGGAGGAAATCAGAGCGACTGCTGAAAAAGAAAAACTAAACGAACTATTAATGAAAGAAGGTGAAAAAGCATTGGATCGAGCCAAAATGGCAATCGAAAATAAGGAATTTAAAGAGGCCAAGACATTTTATAAGGAGGCAATTAAGATTTTTAAAGATCTTGGATGGTTTGATCAAGTTGATATCTTATATAGAGAAGTAAAACATGTGGAAATCTATGAAACAGAATATTTTAAAAAGAAAAGTCTTGAATCTCAAAAAAGGCAAGAAAAAGAAGAACAATTCCAAAAACGCGTTGATATTCTTATAGAAGAGAAGAAACAAAAAGATCAATTAAGAACTGCCAAATTTCAAAAAATACCTCCTGATGTTAAAAAAACCATCGATAAGGTCAGATTATTGTTAGAAAAAGCAGAAAAGGAAGTAAATATGAGTATGTACCAAAGAGCATTAAATCGTTATGAATATATTTTAGAACTCTATAATTCAATTTCTCCTGATAAATTGGATTTGTCAGATGAAAAATTTTATATTAAGAATAAAATTGATGAGTTAAAATCAAAAAACTAAATTCTTTAAAATATTATTATAAGTTAAAAAAAAAAAAAAATTAAGCTCGGTTAATTTTTGTGAAAATAAAGGGGATCAACAGAGTAATAATAAGTGATAATATAACATTTTGGATAAATAGAAGAACATCATTACCGATAGTCAAGCCATAAATAAAGATTAGGAATATCAATAAGATAGTAATCCCCACTATTAGGTTAATTACTCTTTGCTTAGTATTTAATTCCGAAGGATCATATTTTACGTATTCTCCCTCTACAATATACCCCACAGATAAACCTAATAAAGATCCTCCTGAAACGGCATATGTATTTACCCCATATCCTGCAAATTCCGGAAATATCATTGTCCCTATGATAGTTAATGAAAAAGAAACAATGATAGCGAGTAATAACTTAACAGATAAGCTTAATAAATTGACTTTTTCTGAAATAATTGGCTCTAAATATAAGAAGGCAATAAAAATTATTATGCCAAAAAGAAGACCCCATACAATTTGTTTAAGACTATGAACTCCAATTATAGCCCTTGAAAGTGCGACGAGAAAAATAAGGAGTGAAAATATTATTGGAATAAGGTTTGGTCGTGCCTTATCTTTAAATTCGTATGCTGTCGGCCCCCATATGGAAGCTGCGACTTGAGCATGGCCTGATGGAAAACCATATCCCGAAGAGCTGTATCCTCGTTCAGCTGCTTTTGTAATATTGGTTTCTGGTCTAGGTTCTTTAAATATTTCCTTTAACATTGAATTAATGCTTCCGGAAAAAATCCACATTAAAAAAAAATTTTTTGCGAATCGTTTATCGTAGATGAAATTAAAAACCGCGATCGCTAAAATTAAGAATAATCCGTTGCCCGTAAATGTTATAATTTCAAAAATTAATTGGATAATGGAATTTTCTACGTATAAAGCTTCATTATAATTAAAAATTAACATAATCATCCCGATAATAAATAGGATTAAAAATGTTAATCCTATTACTATAAGTGATCTCTTTGGTAAAATTTCTGTAGATTCAATCATAATTATTTATCCCCTAAAATCTTGGTAAATAAAATACTTTAAGCAATATTAATTGGATTTATTGCTATTTAAATGTTAAAAATAATCAAAAATGTAATATTTCCCGGTTCCTTAGAATTATTATTATATTCATTTTTTATACTATTCGAAATAATGAAAAACCCATTTAATGAATTTTTTCATGTACCGTCTTCAAAAGAGTTATTAGATATTGCGTTTAGTAGAGCAATGAAAAGTTCTGCTAAAGTCTCTAAGAATGCTCCAATTATAATTAAAGCAAAGAAAAAAGAAACAATGCGAATAAAAGTTGCATTAAAAGAAATTATTGATCGTATCTTAAATATCATCAAGATGGTTCCAATTATTGATGAATTACCCGACTTTTATAGAGAATTGGCTTCAATTCTAGTGGATACTGATGAGCTAAAACTAACGTTAGGAAAACTAAATGGTATTTTGCCTATATTAAGCCAAATTGAAAGGGAATATACCAAGAAATTAAATCAGATCGAAGCACCTAGGGATGGAGATTCTCTTAGAAGATCCGCTTTTGGAAGAATTTCTTCAATAGTAAATAAACAAAACAAAAATTTATTATATCTGAATAGTATAAGAGGGCGGCTTAAAGAGATTCCATCGATCGATGATACTTTGCCATGTGTAGTCGTGGCAGGATATCCTAATGTAGGTAAAAGTAGTATAGTAAAAGAGATCTCTACTAACAAAAAAATCGATGTACAAGAATATCCATTCACAACAAAAAAATTAAATTTAGGACATCTACAAATTAAAACAATAAATTTAGGACATCTACAAATTAAAACAAGATTTGATACGGTAACTTTACAGATCATGGATACTCCAGGAATTTTAGACAGACCTATGTTAAAGAGGAATTATATTGAATTACAAGCAATTTTAGCATTACGATTAATTTCGGATCTAATTTTGTTTATTTTTGACCCAACCCCTTCTTGTGGTTATAATATTAATGATCAAGTTGATCTATACCATGAAATCAAAGAAAAATTTACTAAAGATGGAAATGTTGATGTGATTGTAATATTTAATAAATTAGATTTAGCAAGTACCCAAGAAATTGAACATTTAAAAAAGGAATTGGATTTAAGAGATGGAGAATTCTTTTTGACAAATGCTCTTTCAGGAGAAAATTTAGATAATTTAATAACATATATCATAAGTCTATATTCCGAAAGTTAAATGATAATAGCTCACTTTCTATTAGTTGTAGAGAGAATTGTTTTCACTAAGAATGATATCAATTCTTCATCAGTTTGGAACAATGGGAAAATCACTAGATGTCGTCGTATTATTGCTTCAATAATGTTGTAAATAAATATAAATCTTTCAATGAATTGTTTTTCTGGGATGCTCCTAAACAAAGGATCTTCATTTCTTAACTTTTTAACAGTTTCTTCAGCAAAATTAACTACAGACGTTTGATAATTCTTAAATAATTCTTTACTTGAGAGCATTGCTTGTTCGTATGCCATAAAAGCTTTAAAGTTCTCACGATATACTTTTAAGTGTCTTAAAATTATAGATTTAAATAATTCGGGTAAATCTTTATTTTTTGCTTGTAAAAAAAATTTATTATTTATAATCTGATCTTTAATATTTTCAAAATATCCCTTAGCAATTGCAGCTTTCCCCTCTGGAAAATAACGATAAATTGTTCCAAGACTAATTGGAGCTATTTCTGCTATATGATTTGTACTCAATTCGCTATATCCTTTTGTCTTTAAGAGATCAATAAATGTGTCATAAATAATCTTTATTTTTTCTTCTTTATTTCTTACAAATTTTTTTTCTTGTTCCATATTGATCAATAAGTGAGCATTACTCATAAACTTTATATATGATCCAAATTTTTTAGTAACAATAAATGAGCTTTGCTCAATTAATAAAAAACAAAAAAATGATGAAAATGGAAAAATTAGAAAGATTTTATGAAAAATTCCCCGGAAGTTATGTGGCGCTTCTAACAGTAGTTTGGGTATTGATATTTCACCTTATCTCTATAATCTTATATAATGATCCTAATTATAGCTTATTTACACATTATATTAGTGATCTAGGGGCTTCTACAAGCGGATCAGTACAATTTTGGAGTGTCAATATGATAGTAGGTTCACCTATAAGAGTATTAATTGGTCTCTACTTACTTGGATTATTGGCAAAAAGGGGTGCTAATGAAAAATCTATTAAGATAACCGCATACATAATATTAGTCGGTGCAATTGGTTCAATAATTATAGCCCTCAACCCACATGATACTTCACGCGCTTTCCATCTGATTGGAGCTTTCACTTATTTTATTGGAGTTGTAATCGCACAAACTTTTTTCTTTAAAATGGAGTTAAGAGCAGAAGAAATACCAAGATATTTGCCATTTATTAGTATCTTAGTTGTCTTAGTTTATTTTACTTTCCTAAGCTTAGAAATTTTGGTTTTAGCAACAGGTTTCTTTAGAGAAATAGCCTGTTTTTCAGAATGGATGGCACTCTTCTCATTAATGGCATGGTTAGGTCTACACGGATATTATACTCATCAAATCAAATAAATTTCTCTTTTTTTTATTTCTTAATTTTATGTTAAAATAAAATTAGAAGATAAAACAATTAAAACTTGTTTTGAAATATTTTTCTTTTTTTAATTCAATAAATTCATTATTTCTAAATTTTTTACCAATGAGGATCTTATTTCTTTTTTTTTTTAAATCAAGAAAGAATAAAACAGCACATATTATTAAAACTGGAAAGGCCAACTCTCGTAGAAAAAAAAGAAATTCAATATAACTAAGGAAAAATATCCCACCTGAAATTGAGGCGAAAATTAACATTAGTATGGTAAAGAGACGAATATTAGAAAATGAATAAAGACGGTTATTCTCTATAATTAAATCTTCTGAGAATAAAATCTTAAGATCTTTTATCAAA
>SMTZ1_10026382_pt1 | contig 16482 bp, 11 predicted proteins | sample DeeMarSWOR136_30_FD_25667 | JGI IMG/M metagenome (IMG submission 25667)
GAGGTGAGGAGAAGCCGGACGGCGTCCCGGAAGGAGAGGAAAAAAGTAATCAATCTTATCTGAGGTGACCGTCCGGTGGGATCACTTTAAAACAGTAATTGTCAATTTTACTATTTAAAAAAAAACATAGGTTCGTTGAAAGTATTAATCGGAATTATCTATAAAGATTATTTTAAGTATAAAATATATTAAAAAGGAAAAATAATCTTTCCAATATTGGGAAACGTTCTATTACCAAATTAATAAACAAATTATAAGTTGTTTTATCTCTTGGTATGGTAATTGTTAATTTACTCCAATCACTCATATCAAATGTATCTTTAGATTGGGCTCTAATCATATAAGTTCCCTTTTTATTCCAAGTATGAGTTAGTTTTATTTTTGTATTAGAAGCATATGGTCCTTCCCAAGATCCTGGTTGTCCATTTCCCCAGTCGACCCTTACATATATTAAATCATTATCTGAATCAAATAATGAAAAGTTATATTCATAATCTACTCTAACTTTTCCATTTGATGGTCCATCAATAATTGGTGCCTCTGGTGGTATATTTGAGTCATCCCATGGTTCCATCAATGGATACCTATCTTTGTTATTTCCTCCAATGATATAATAAGGTGTATCTCCTATACCATCTCCATCATTATCTGTTCCATTATAATCATCCCAGAAATTACCTGATACTTCATTATCCCAAGAATTGTTACATTCATCATATGCGTTTCTAATATTGTTGATGAAATTGTTGTGATATATTCTGTTGTTGGAACCATACTCAGCTGAATCTATACCATAACCATTGTTTGATATAAATTTGTTATTTTTTATAGTATTTTTACAATTATTAGAATATTCAAGGATTATTCCACTGCCATTATTAAAGGTGATATTGTTATCTTCTATGCTGTTATTGTAACATCTTCCATTTAACCAAATACCTTCTTTATTTTTCGAGATGAAATTATTAGAAATGATATTGCTTTCAGCACAATCAAGTAAAATACCTCCATAATTATTTGTAATATAATTGCCTATGATAGTGTTATAATCGCAACTCCTATCATTCCCGCTATAATCCCAACCACTAAGATAAATTCCATATCCCCCATAACCGGTTTGCCTTTTGTTGTTTGAAATGTTATTACCTATAATGGTGTTACCATTGGCATATCTATAGAGTTTTATACCATCATAATTGTTAATAATATTATTACAAGATATAGTATTATTACAACAGAAATAAGATAAGGTAAAACCATCATAGTCGTTTGCGATGTTGTTTCCAATTATATAGTTGTCACAACTATAGTTATAAAGGTGAATTGTAAAATTGTTCTTTGTGATTTTGTTGTAACTTGATTGATAAAAACATAAACCAACACCTTCTAGCCTTATATTATTTGAAATTGAACAATTATTTGTATTTTCAAGTATTAAACCAGCCCATACATTGGAAAAATTTTGATTCTTTATTGTAATATTGTTACAACTTACAAGTATCACTTGTCCAGCATTCTCATCTATTACTTTATCTGATTCTTCCTCTAAATAAATAAGTGGTTCGTCATTAATAGAATTACCAGAGACATTATTTTGAAATGAATCCTTAATATATATTCCATCTTTATAAAAACAATTATCAAGGACAGTGTTGCAATTTGAATTGGAAAGATATAAACCAATATTATTTTCTAGGAAAATATTATTAGAAATTATGTTATTTTTTGAACTCCAAAGACTTAGACCCTCACCGTTATCAGAAATAATATTATCTATAACAGTATTATTATTAGAACTAGAGAGAATTAAACCGTTATAACTGTTAATACTGCGTGATATCTTATTACCCGAAATGATGTTATTGTTAGAGTCTTCAAGCATTATTATATTCTCACTATACGAGATGCTATTGTCAATGATGCTATTGTAGCAAGATGAGATAAGTAATATACCATAAAAACCACATATAATTTTGTTATTTGTAATATTGTTATTACTAGAATCTAGGATTGCGATTACTGATTCCCATCTATCAAAGATAAAGTGTTGTATGCAAAATCCAGTGATATTAATATAATCTGCAGTAAGTTGTATAGCATGTGCTCTGTAGTTACCTTCAATAACAGTTGTGTTCTTATCTTCACCAATCAGATTTATAGACTTATCAATTATGATATTTTCGTTATATGGTGAATTATCATCATATACAAAAATAGTATCACCATAACTTGCGTTATCAATTGCATCCTGAATATAGGTATAATTACCAGATCCAGAACCACCAACATAAAGTGTACTACCATTAGAAATTGAACGATTTTTTTTCTTAGATATAATGCCTTGTGTTATTGGTGATACAGCTATACTTAGTAATAGGATTGTTGTTATAATTGCTAATACTCTTCTTAAAGATTCATTAACCATGAAATAATCCTCTCAAAAAATGAAAATCGATTTAAAAACAAATGATACCAACTAGTAGAAAATCTGGTTTTTGGAATCGTTACTTCAAGTGTACCCCAGGGACTCAGGAGACCCTCGCTATCCATTGTTTGCGCCCTAATAGTGTATGAACCTTTCTTTCTCCAAGAATAATTATATTTAATAATTGAACCCGAGGGAAATGGACCATCCCATTTACTTGGTGTTCCATGTTCCCAATCTATATGTATCCACAATGAATCTCCGTTAGGATCAGATATTGAAAAATTATATTCATACCATATTCCTTTTCTTCCATTTGTGGGACCAGTAATTACTGGTTTATTAGGCCGGGTATTATTCCAACCATTTGGATTCATAAAAGGATACCTATCCTCCTCACAAGGATAAATATCATATGGTATGTCACCTATACCATCACCATTAGAATCGTTTCCAGTGTAATCATCCCAGTAGTTGCCACCAGATGGATAACCATCATCCCAAGTGTTAGAATCATAATCTATTGCATTCCAACTATTGTTGATGAAATTGTTATGATATATTCTGTTGTTGGAACCATACTCAGCTGAATCTATACCATAACCATTGTTTGATATTATGTTGTTTTCTGTTATGTTATTTCTGCTAGAATAACGTAATCTTATACCACTCTTCCATTCGTATTCATTACCATTGTTTAAAATGTTGTTACCAGTTATATTATTACCATCGGAGTAAATAAATTCCATTCCACTCCAATTATTTGATATGATAGAATTATTAATTATAGTGTTAATATTGCTAGAATATAAGTATATGCCATATCTATAGTTATTCGAGATATTATTTCCTGAAATAATATTATTATTACCGGAATCCGAGAATAATATTCCATACCAGTTGTTTGATTTGATATTATTGTCAGTTACGTTGTTGTTTCTGGAACCATCGTAAATTGATATGCCAGAATCTTCATTAGAAAAGATATTACCTATTATAATGTTGTTATGAGAAGTATAAAGACATATACTATAACCGTTGTTTGAAAAGGTATTATTTATGATATTGTTATTATTGGAACTCCAAGATATAATACCAGGCCAATAGTTATTAGAAATGTTATTACCTTTAATGGTGTTGTCGCTGCTAGAGGACCATAGTGTAATACCATATCTGTTGTTTGTTATGGTGTTATTTAAGAGAGTTGTGTAGTTTGAATGTATTTCGATTCCTTCACAAAAATAGTCTTTTCCACTGTTTTGAATAGTAAATTCATTTATTTTCACCAAATCAGAATTAACACAAACTGTATCACTTATGTTTCCTCCGTCAATAATAGTTGTATTTCTATTCTCTCCAATTAGATTAATTGATTTATCCACAACTACATTCTCATAATATGTTCCATTAAAAACAAAAACAGTATCTCCCTCAGATGAATTATCTATAGCATCCTGAATCTTGGTATAGTTATCAGGACCAGTTCCACCAACATAAAAAATATTACCAACATACACAATATACTGTTGTGTGTCTGTATAATTATGATTATCATGCACCAATAACGTAACTGGGTAATAACCTGTCTCTTCCCACATATATTCTGTTAGTGGACTTTCTGAGCTTTCATCAAATATTAGATCGTTATTCCAATCCCATTCATACAATATGATTTCGTCATACCCGGTATAACTACTGGAGGCATTAAATTCAACTGTCTCACTGGGTAGGATGCATCGAGGAGACCAAATAAAATCTGCAGTAGGTAGGTATACTCTGTCAGGATTAATAATTAGAGCTGATATCTCAGCACCGCCCCGGAACCCTCCAACAAGTGTACACTCCCCAGTTTCTTTATTTATCTTGTATAATTCACCTTGGTCAGTAAAAGTAGATAAATAAAGACAATCATTATCTATACAATAATCAAGAACTGCATTACCATCTATATCAATTCCAAGTGAACCAATATATTCAGTTTCACCAGTATCTGTATCGATTTCATATAAACCGTTGTTAACATATTCAACACCAAATAAGCGTTGCTGAACAAAATCAAAAGCAATACCACCCATTTTATTACCTTCAGGTAAACCAAATGAACCAATAAAAGTTTGCTCTCCAGAATATTCATTAACTTCATAAAGCGATGTATTCGTCGCTCCATGTATTTCACCAACATCAACCCATGCTAAATCATTTAAATGTACACCACCGCCACCAATCTCAACCATATAACCAGAATCAAAATCAATCCTCCATAATTTCCCATTAGCATATTCACTACAATACCATCCTCCCCATGTCCAAGCACCACCTACCATAGGAGCAGAAGAAGAAGTCCCCCATATTTGAGATATATTACCTGGATCATTTAAAGAAAAATAGATTGGACCTTCTACTAATTGACCACTGGGATCATTTACACAGTAACCATAACAAATGATATCCCGATTTAATAATTCCTCCGAAATATCAAATGTATCAAGATTATTATTCACAGTAATTTTTTTTACTATATTTCCAGTAGATGAAACAACACTCATTCCAAAAAATAAAAGAATAATAACAATAACTGTAGATTTCCTTAATAGGATATTCTTATCATCCAAACGTAACTACCTCCCTCAGTATATTACAATCAAATTAATGGTATTTAAAACATTGCCCTAAAACGAGGCGCTAGTATCAATATTTTTAAATAAAATATTACCAATAATTACAAATAACGGTTATTGGAACTCAAGGATTTGTGGTATGGTTTGAAGCAATTATATATAACAGAATTATAAAGGCATTTAAAAATATTGGAATAAAAATATTTGTTTATTAAAATTATTAAATATTTATTATATTATAAATATTTTTCAATAGCAACTATGCCATCTTTTACAGTTATAGCAGCTATATTTTTAATACTTATTGGATTTGTTGTTTTTTTGATTTAAATATGTGTGAAATAGATAAAATATTCTACCTTATTTTGGTGTTCGGATCCTTTCTTATACTTTTTAAATCATGTAATTTAAAACCTATTTTTGAATTCAACTTATCAACCATTTCCACAAAGGGATATATTTTATGCCATTTTCGTCTGTCTTTTCTAACTCTTTTGTAATTATCACTAAATTTACATTAGTCAGTTAAGCTGCTTTCTTCTCGGACGATAAAATCAATTTCCCGTTTTCCTTTCCAGAAATATACTTCTTTTCCTCTTCTTTTTAATTCTATTAAAACAATATTTTCTGCTAGTTTTCCTAGATCATCTGAAAATCTAAACGACACAGCATTTCTTAAACCTGTGTCAATAGAGTAACATTTCATGTCTTTTTTCACAGTCGTTTTAATTTTCCAGGAAAAAAAAGGAATAATAAAGAAAAGAAATACTTCCTCAAAATAAGGTACATATTTCTTAACGGTATCATAGTGTAGATTTAATGCTCTTGCCACGCTATTGTAAGAGAAAAAAACGGCTATGTTTGTCATTAAATAATAACCTATTTTTTTAACTATATCTAAATCTGCATCAAAACGTGAAACAATATCTCTTGAAAGAATATCATTGTAGAGATCTAAAAGGATAGATTTGGAGGTTAATTGGTCTGTACCAATTGTTTCAGGAAAGCCACCGTTTATTAAATAGTTTTCAAGGTAATGTATAACTTTTTCTCTGTTTGATATATCTGTTGGTTTCTCAATTCTTTGTTTTATCAAATATTCTTTGAAAGAAAACGGTGTAAGAATCTTTGTTATATGTCTGCCTGTAAGTGTTTTTCCAACATCTCTTGAAATCAAAGATGCAGAAGAACCTGAAACAAATATTTGTGTGAATTTTTTCCTATCGTAATAAACCCGTATGATTTTTTCCCATTGTTTAACATTTTGTATCTCATCAAGAAAAACATGGGAGATATCTGGATTGATATGTAAAGATGTTCTTATTGTCTCTTCAATGTCTGTTAATTCAGGATCATCGAAGTTTAAATAAAGTATATTTTTAGCTGGAACATCTTGTTCAATAAGTTTTGATATTATCTGATATATGAGGACAGTTTTCCCGCATCTTCTCACACCTATGATGTCTTTTATATGTGGGATTTTAAGCTCTGTTAGAATCCTTAGTAATGATATTCGTTCTGTACCAATGAATTTTTTTATTTTTTGTGAGTTTTCCCACCATATATTCCATCGTTGTATAGATTCTCTCATATTCTGCTATAAAATATATTTATTTATAAATGTTTCTATGAACGTGTAACAAAAATATATATTATAATACATTATTATGTAACTAAGTTACTATTGAAATCTTGAGCTTACTATTTAACATTGAAAATAAAATCTAAATAGAGTGTTGAACTTTTCATATATAACTCTGGGATAACAAAACATTAATCAGCTTCATACCAGTACTCTCTTTTTTCAAATCACTTTCATTGTATTTTTATCCTGAATTAATTTTCATACCAACACTTCAACTAGTATTACTTATGTTAAGACGATAAAATAAATATTTACTGAATTGACTTAAAAAATATGTTAGAGGTAAAACTTTTTTATTCTATATATCAAAAAGAACCTGTACATGAAATGGTTTTTTCTTTTTTACCTCAAGCATATGATAGGTAACAGCCTTTATTTCTGCACCAGCTTTATGCTTTGATATGTTGAATTTTTCTCCAAAAACTTTTGCAGATAGCTTACTATTCTTCTCATCAAGGTCGACTTTGAAAAAACCAAATACTAAATTTTTTGCACTGTTTAAAAAAAGAAGATCAGAAAGAAAATCTACAAGTAATTGTTCCAGATCAGGTGCCTCAAGCTCGATATTGTACTGACCGATGTTTTCAATCTCAGATTTATCAGTAATTATATCAAACATTGCCTTTGCAGCATTTTCAAAAGCCTCAGAAATGGTTTTACCATAGGCTTTCACACCAACATCTGCGGTGTGATCAATCAGTTCATATGTTTTCATAACAATTACTTTTCCGTAATAATTTTTGGGATGAATATTTGATATTTAAAGATTGATATAATTAAGAGAATGCATTTGCTGTAAAAACAATATAAGTCTTTGAGTAAGGTTTTCTTCTTTTGGAAATTCTTTTTCCAATAGTTTTAGTATTTCTCCTACATTTTTTCTACCATTGCAGTTCTTCCATACAAGAGAGCCAAGCCTGTCCATTTTTGCAGTGAAGGTGTTGTCTTTTTTAATAACCTTACAAAATGATTTTCCAAGGTTGCTCTTGAACTTTGGTGTTTTTATTTCAACAAGTCCTTCACTGTTTGTTGACCATTCAAGCTCTGCCCTCTTTGGAATAAACATAAGAAACTCATCAACTGTTGGCAAGCGGCTTTTTTTTGGTTTATTCTTCCTTAACAAAGATTTCCCTCAGCGGGATATATGCAAGGAGAGCTGCAATAAACAACCATATTAGTATTGCAGGCAGTATCGGTGGGAAATTAAATATAGTAAGGTCAAAGCCTCCTATTATAAGGAATGCAACCGTTACTCCCATCAATGCTTCTCCAGCAATAAGCCCTGCAGTGAGAAGAAGACCTGTTCTTATAACCTTTTCTTTTGGTCTAACTCCGGTTTGCTTGATTGCAAGTTCCCAATCAGAGATTTCCTCTTCCTCCGCACTACCATATTTCCTCTCGATAAATTTGTTTGTAATGTGTCTTACAATACCACCACTAAAAATAGGAACGCTGAGTGTGAATGGAAGATAAATTCCAATTGCAACTGGTAGAACTGGCAGATCAATTAAAATAAGAACAAAAGCAAGAACCATTCCTGCAAGTACAAACGGCCATACCATCTCACCGGTAAGCACACCTTCAACAATACCGGCCATTAAGAATGCTTGAGGAGCGGCAAGATCAGGACTTCCAATGTGATATGCCTTGTCAAGAGCCTGAACCACAAATGCAAGAATTGGTGCTGCAGCAAGCACTCCAATCATTTCTGCAATCTGCTGATTTCTAGGGGTTGCCCCAACCATTTGACCACATGCCATAGACTGAAGAACGTCTCCAGATATTGCTGCCGCACAACAAATAACTGCGGCAATTAGAATTGCTACTCCAAAGGCACCAGTTCCACTTAGCCCAAAACCAAGCAAGATCAATGTGGTAATAAGTAATACAGATACAGTAACACCAGATATAGGATTATTTGAAGAACCAAGTAGTCCTGCCATATAACCTGCAATTGCACTTGCAATAAAAGCAAAAAGAATTGCAAAAACAGCCATAAAAGCAGAGACAGGCCAGTTGTCAGAAATCATACCATAAACCAAAAATACTGGAATAGTTAGTGCACCAATTGCAAGAAACACAAATTTAATGTTGATATCATTATCGGTACGTTTTTTTGCCTCGACCTAGATGCAAGGTTTGCCCTTAATTTAAATATTGTATAAAGACCACCAACAACCATTGCACCTACACCAATGTAGCGGATGTAACTACCCCAGATGTTAAAAAAGCCCCAAATAAATTTTCCAGTCTCAAGATTTCCACCGCCAAGGTTTAACACATCAGCATATATCTGAGGATCAGAAAGTGGAGGAGTGGGAAGACAGTCCCCCAACAAAAACAAAAGATGCAATACGCGGTCCAATAATCCAGCCTACACCAAGAAGTGCAGGGGACGTTGCGACTCCACCATAGATATAGCCGGGATTTGACCCAGAGCCTATATTATATCTACCAATATTTACGATTCCATGAATCGTACCGCTAACTGCCTTCATACCAACCTGTGTAAACTTGAAAATTGCTGCTACAAAAACACCCACAAGAAGCCAAACGCCTGAAACACCACTTTTGGCTTCAGCTTTACTAACCTGCTCTCCGCCAACAGTTGTTGTTAGAACTGCTGCTACTGCAACACCCTCAGGAAATGGCAAATCGGTTTTAATAATAAGTGCCCTTCTAAGAGGTATCATCCATAAGACACCTATTACACCTCCAAGAAGTGCAATAATTGTAGTTTCAAAATATTGAATCTCAGTCCAAGTTCCAAGTAGAACAAGTGCAGGGATTGTAAAAATAACACCAGCTGCAAGTGCCTCACCAGCAGCAGCTCCCATCATACCAATGTTAACCTCAAGAATGGTTCCTTTAAAAGGTCTAAGAAGAGCAAAGGCCATAACAGCACCTGGTATTACTGCTGATACAGTCATACCAGCATAAAGTCCAAGATATGCGTTTGCTGCTCCTAGAATTACAGCAAGTAATGCTCCCACAAGAACAGCTTTTATTGTTAATTCAGGTATCGTTTTAGATGCAGGAATAAAGGATTTGAAATCATCTCTAGACGCCATGAGAACTACCAACGATGCTCTATTATAATATTATCTGTTAACTTTATTATTAATATATTTTCCTATTTATAATACCATCGATTTATATAATCTACCCATATGTAATTTTCTAAAGTGCTGAAAAGAAAACCTATATTTTAATATTACTATAAAATTATAAATCAAGTGGATATCTTAAAATTCCTGCTATACCGCTAAAGGCTGAATAAAGAGAATCGCCCTCTTCACTACCCAGAGAAATAATCTCAACCTTTCCACCAGTTTTTTCTGTAAGATCAGATAGTTCATCGATTAAATCAATTTTCTCAACAATATCCATGGATGTAGAATTATCACATTTAGTACAATTTGGAGGGGTAAAATCTTCTAAATCGTCCTCAGAAATAGTTCGCTCTTCAACATAGTTACATGAGGTACATCTCATTTTAATTCTATATTTTCTCAGATTTTCAGAGAGAAGAAGGGTATCAACAGCTCCCATCTGCAGTGCCTTTCTAATTTGAGGTTCACCATATACTGCTAGGCTTGCATCGGTTTTTTTAACCTCCTTTAGAAATCTTTTCATTAATTTTTTTTCTTTAGAAATTTTTAGATCAGTCATGGTTTCCGATGCTGCAGAAACAAGCTCCCTTAGTCCAAACTCATCTGTATACCCGGTATCAAATGTATCAATTATCTTATCTTGAATTTCATAATGCAGATAGTTTTCATCTACAAAAAATTGTTTAGTTGGACCTGGCCCGCCAATAAAAATACCTTGAAGGTCTGGATAGTTCTGAAATATTCCGCTTGCCTGTTCTCCGCATTTTACAAACCATTCATGAGCTGCAAGTTCAGTAAGTCTTTCAAACCTACGTTGCGATTGTCCCCCGCGACCATGTTTACCAGGAACCTGTGAGGTCATATATTTTAACATTTCAACTCTATTACCCTTTAAAAGTCCAACAGTACATTCCCTACGATCTATTAACAATAAACCATAGATTTCTTTTTCAATTAGCATTTTTTCAAGAGGCTCAAGATAAAATAAAGAGTCACAACGATATAAAAACGTGGTAATCGGTAAAGGGGGTTCTATAACATAAGCAACCATTTCGGTCTTATCACTACCAACACTTTTATGGCCAACAAAAAAAATCACACCGTTTTCAGGAGGCTGCTTGAACTGTTTAAGCCTGCTCATAATAGATTCTATTGCAGAAAGAACATTTTTCATAGTGGTTTTTGATTTTATGTTTTGAGATTGAGAATACTCGTTCTTAAGATATGAATTAACATCAAAAATTTGTTTATTTGGCGGCACATAAAGTGAAATCAACTCTGTATGCCTACCTCTACATGATTTAAGCTCTTCAATCTGTCGCTTTAGATCGTATTTCTGCCTCTGCGTCATTTCTGTCATTTTATTTTTTCACCCTTTTTAGATTAAATAATTACAAATAAAATATAAGAACTATATGCACGCTAAAATTCTACTAATTCACCAGTTTTTGGAGTATAAACCTCTGCAAACTCTTTTAATGGCTCAATGAGAGCTTCTCTATTATCACTATGCATAAGTACAATTTTCTCAGGATTACAACTCTTAGCAAAATCTATTAATTCACTATGCCCAGCGTGAGCTGAAAGATCAAAATATTGTACCTCACATTCGACCTTTTCTAAAACACCGTAGAAATTAAGTTTGCCTTTATCAACAAGAAGTCTAGCATTACTATTTTCAACTTGATAACCTGTGAGTAAAACAGCACTTTTTGGATCGTTTTTCAATTTGTTCATATAATTTAAAACAGGTCCACCATCCATCATACCACTTGAAGTTATAATTACCTCTGAATTAAGTGCCAATTTCCTACCATGATCTGAATGAACAAGATTTAATTTATTAAAAGCCTTTTTCAGTTCTTCATGTGATCTAAGATACCTTGGATATCTTAAAAAAATTCTAGCTACCTTTCTTCCCATTCCATCAAACCAAACATTGAATCCTGAATTTTTAAGTATCATTGCAATCTCTTGGGACCTTGAAACCGCAAAAGCAGGTAAAATTGCTATACCTCCTCTTCTTACAATATCATCAATTTTATCTATAAGATCTTTTTCTAAATCTTCTCTTTTCTTTGGATGATTCCTACCTGCATAGGTTCCTTCTAAAAATAAAATATCACAATCAACGGGTTTACATTTATTTACAATTCTTGTATCAATTACATTGAAGTCACCTGTGAATAGTAATTTTTTATCAGCGACTAATTCAAACATAACTGAACCAGGTATATGACCAGCAGAATGACATATAACATCCATAGTATCTCCAATGCCTCTTCTTTCTGAAGGTTCTATTGGAACAATACTGTTTTTAGCCTCCTTTATATCAGATTTACTATATGGTATTGCATATCCTTCGCTTTTGGCAATGCCTATTGTATCCTTATGCAATAAATCTGTAAGTTCACCTGTGATATTTGTGGTAAGAATTTCTTGATCACTTCTAGAAAAAAGCCATGGAATCATACCGGAATGATCCAGGTGTGCATGGGTTAATAATACCAAATCAACAGGTGGTGCAGGAAGAGGATAAGTAGGAGGTTTACCAGGTGACATACCATACTCAAAGAGCAATTTAGTATTATGAATTTCAAGAACCATTGCAAGTTTACCAACTTCTTCTACACCGCCAAGAAATTGAAATTTAATACCATTATTCATCAGAAATCAGGCAGGTGAAAAAGATTAAGGTTGATTAATGTTTGGTATAAATTATTTAGGAGCAATTTTTAGAGTTGTTTCATCCTTTTCTACAATTATTACTTTTGTGTTTGGTGCAATAGTTGTGTCTGATGTTGCTTGCCAAAGTTCGCCTTTAAATCTTACATAACCTGGTTTAAATGGTGTTATCATATCAACAGTTTTTGCAGTTTCCCCAATAAATGTTCCCATTTGAGTCTTCTTTTTTCTAACCTCTATTATCTTGTATAATAAAAATATAAAGAATATTGCTATTAAAACAGCAACGAAAATTATTATTGTTATAGCTTGATTTATCCAATCCATTGATATCACCCAATCCATAGAATAATTAGGTATTAGAAATATCCCTCCTATTACAAGACAGATAGCTCCACCAATACCAATTATACCAAATCCAGGCGTTGCAAATATTTCTATAATAAGTAGTAGGCAACCAATAATTATAAAGATTACAATTACACCAAATACCTCTGCACCAAAACCAGGGGAGGATATCCCAAAAATTATTGCAAAAATTCCAAGCATAAAAAGAAGAGATGTAAGAATTGGATTTGAGAAAAATCTCATTAATTGAATTCCAATAGATGGAGAATACATATTTTGTTTTGCATTTATTGTATTTATAATTACTTCTTCACTAGAGGTTATAACAGTGCTTCCATTTATGTCAATTAAAAGCTTATCAATTGAAGGTGAGGTGTGTTCAATTACTTCATAATCAAGTGCAGAGGTTCCATTTACGTTTAAATTTTCTGTAATAAACTTTGCTGCAATGGTTTTGTTTCTATTGCGCATCTCTGCTCTTGTTTCAATCCAGCTTACCAAGGCATTAATTCTCTTTGAGTCTGTTACAAGTTTTGAGCCCTCAACAGTGATTTCAACAGGTTGAGCTGAGCCTATTATTGTAAAGTCTGCCATTGCTGCAATGTGACAGGAAAGTAAAATAAATGTACCCGCAGACCAAGCAGCTGAACCTTGTGGATATACATATCCAACAAATGGAATTTCACTATTGTTTATTATATCAGCTATTTCAAAGGTTTGGTCAAGGCCTCCGCCAGGTGTATCCAAAAGAAGAATTATTGCCTCTGAATTTTCAGATCTTGCCTGTTTGAGGCTTTCTTTGAAAATTTCAACTGTATATTGATCAATTGTACCAGTTACTTCAACAACCAAAACATTTGATCCTTGTGCAGATAAACAAAACGATGAAAAAATAAGAATGAAAAAAAGAAAAATAAAAGAGAGTTTTAGTTTCATTTTTGTGTTTCTTTTGTTACAGCCTTTGCAATACCTGCAACTCTACCAATATCTCCACCTGGAACAACAATTAGGTTTTTCTCTCTTGCAATTTCAGCAAGTGTCTGAAGTTCTCTAAGTCTTAACGCAGTAGGAGTCTTTTCATAAAAAGTAGCTGCCTCAGTCATTTTCTTTGCTGCTTGAAGTTCACCATCGGCAATAATTATTCTAGAACGCTTTTCTCTTTCTGCTTCTGCTTGCTTGGCAATTGGATCGATAATTGTCTGAAGAGCTTTGTTAAGTTCATCTCTTTTTGATAAAAGTTCATCCAAGCTTTGTTGTCCTAGTACATCTCTTAAGGTTGTTTGAGCAAGAAGGCTTGTTGCAACGTCATATCTTTGAACTTCAACTACTGCCTTTTCAGGGTTTGTTATTCTAAAATATACTACTGCATCAACATCAACTGTTACGTTATCTTCTGTAATTACTCTTTGTTTTGGAACATCTATTACACGCGTTCTTAAATCAAGCTTAATATAATTATCAATTATTGGTATTATAAAAACAAGACCTGGACCTTTTATACCGATTAATCTGCCTAATCTGAAAACAACAATTCTTTGATACTCAGCCATTATCTTTATCGCAGATGCAAGTATCAGTATCATAAAAATTATGATTATTATCAGTATGTACAATAACATCTCTGGCATAATTTTTTACCTCCATGGGCAAATAAGATATTCATATATTAAGTGTTTCTTTAATTTCGTAAAAAATAAAATAAATGACTTTATGATATGATTTTGTGCCGTGGGGGAGAAAGTAACCTATGTCTAAGATAAAAAAAATAAAGGCAAGAGAGGTCTTAGATTCTAGAGGAAATCCTACTGTCGAAGTTGATGTAGTAACCGAACAAGGAATATTTAGAGCAATGACACCAAGTGGGGCAAGTGCTGGTCAACATGAGGCATTGGAATTAAGAGATAAAGATACATCAAGATATTTTGGTAAAGGAACACTTAAGGCAGTTGCAAATGTTAATAAAAAAATTGCTCCAAAAATAATTGGTCTTGATTGTATTCACCAAGAAACCATTGATAATATAATGTTAAAATTAGACGGAACAGAAAATAAAGACAAATTTGGAGCTAATGCAATACTACCAGTATCAATGGCCGTAACAAAAGCTGGTGCTGCTGCAAAAAATCTACCATTATATGAATACATTGGAGCATTATTTGGAGTAATTCCACATAAATTACCAGTTCCTATGTGTAATGTAATAAATGGTGGAAAACACGCTGGCCAGGAGAATTCAATACAGGAGCACATGCTTATGCCGACAGGTGCAAAGAGTTTTTCTGAAGGAATTAGAATTGTATCAGAAAGCTATCACCACCTAGCAAAAATATTGAAAGAAAAATTTGGTGCTGGAGGTGTCTTGATTGGCGATGAAGGTGGATTTGCCCCTCCTCAAATAACTTCGGTAAATGAACGCCTTGATTTAATGCTGAAAGCTGTTGAGAATGCAGGTTATGATGGAATGGTACATATAGCACTAGACCCTGCCTCCAGTGAATTTTTCTATAATGGTAAATACAAGATTGGTGAAAAGACATATTCAGGGGGAGAGATGGTTGATTTTTATATTGACCTCTGTAAAACCTATCCAATAATTAGCATTGAGGATGGACTTGCAGAGGATGATTGGGATTCATGGGTTGAGCTTACAAAGAAGATTGGAACGGAGGTTCAGATTGTAGGAGACGATCTATTTGTCACAAATACAAAACGTATAAAAAAAGGAATAAAACTCTGTGCAGCAAACTCTGTTTTAATAAAGCTTAATCAGATTGGAACTGTTAGTGAAACATTAAATGCAATTAAAATGGCTCATGATCAAGGTTGGACAGCTGTTGTTTCTCATAGAAGCGGTGAAACAGAGGATACTTTTATTTCAGACCTTGTTGTAGGGACAAGCTCTGGTCAGATTAAAACTGGAGCACCTGCCAGAAGTGACAGGAATGCAAAATACAATCAATTATTAAGAATTGAAGAACAATTAAGTGAAAAAGCTGAGTATCCAGGAATTGATTTTCGGATGGATCATCTTGCATAAACATTTTTAGGCCCATTTATATATCGGCTGAAGGGGAAATGTTATGAAAATACTAATTACTGATAAAATGGCTGAAGAAGCAATTAAGCTTTTAAAAGATGCAGGTCACAAGGTTACATTTGATGAAATGGATCATGACAAACTTTTGAAAGAAGTAGGTAAATATGAAGGTCTTATGGTTAGAGGAAGAACAAAGGTTGTAAAAGAGATTGTAGAAGCAGGGTTAAAGGGAAACTTGAAGGTTATTGGTAGGGCAGGTATTGGTGTTGATAATGTTGATATTGAACAAGCAGGAAAACTAGGAATTCCTGTTGTAAATGCTCCGACAGGGTCAACTATTAGTGTTGCTGAACTGACAATTACTCATATGTTAAGTCTTTCTAGAAATATTACAAAAGCAGATAGCACAATGAAAAAAGGTGAATGGGCAAAAAAACAACTTAGGGGTAGTGAACTTTATGGTAAAACACTTGGACTAATAGGAACAGGGAATATTGGTAAACTCACTGGTAAGATTGCACATTGCTTTGGAATGAAAATAATCGGATATGACCCATTTATTTCAAAAAAGGATATGGCAAAAGATGGAATTGAAAAAAAGGATGATTTAG
>SMTZ1_10003217_pt1 | contig 16481 bp, 16 predicted proteins | sample DeeMarSWOR136_30_FD_25667 | JGI IMG/M metagenome (IMG submission 25667)
AACAAATTGAAAGTCTTAGAAGAACTCATTCATCTCAATTAAAATAACTTTTTTTTTTCCTTGTTGATTTAAAAATTTACCTAGTTTTAGCTATTCCAAAGATTCTAAGCTTGTCTGAGGGATCAGACTCTATAACCTTTTCAATAGGGTTACGAAATACTCTCAGTTCTTTTAACCTTGGTAAATTTTCAATACCTTTAATTTGCTTTATATTGTTACCACTTAAATCCAAATAATTTAAATTTTTTAAAGAATCAAGTCCTTTAATTTCTGAAATTTCATTTTCAGCTAGAGTTAAAGACTCCAGATTTTCAAGATTGTCAAAGCCTTTTATTTCCGTAATCTTATTATTACTTAAAGATATTTCCTTAAGATTAATCAAATTTTCAATTCCCTTGATTTCTTTAAGATTATTATAGCTTAGATCTAAAATTTCTAGATTCTCGAGATTTTCTAATCCTTTTATTTCCACAATCTTATTAAATTGAAGATATAGTTGACTTAAATTATGTAAGTTATCAAGACCTGTTATCTTCGTTACTTTATTTTGATCTAAGACTAACATTTCTAATTTCGTCAGGTTCTCTAGACCTTTTATCTCGATAATTTCATTCCGAGTAAAATAAAGATACTTCAAATTGGTTAACCTCTCAAGACCTTTAATTTCTGAGATTGGATTACCTCCATAATTACCATTCCCAAATGATAACTCCTTTAAATTAATCAGAGTTTCAAGCCCATTAATCTCAGTTAGATTATTTCCACTGAGAGCTAAAAATTCTAAATTGCATAAATCTTCAAGCTTTTCAATTTTATATATTTTATTACCTTCGAAATATAACCTTTTCAAGCTTTTAAGATTAGCAAATCCCTCAATCTCATTAAATTTGCAAGGAATATTGTTAAGATCTAATGTATTATTATGAACAAAATATTTTCTTCCGCAAATAACTACATATTCTTCTGAATTTCCATCCATCATCTCTAAGATAGTTATATCAGACCTTCATATTTAAATATATTGACCGTAACTGTTTATAAGATTCCCAAAATCCTCACTCTAAAAGAAAATCTTAACCCTCATCCACAAAGTTATGACTTTACAATCCCATCAGGAAATAAAAAAAAATAGTGAAAAAAAACTTATAAAAGACTCTTTATTCTTTTTGCTAACTCCTGAGCCCCCTCGTCAGCACTCTCGAGGATCTTAAACAGCTCCTCAGGACTGACGATTAACGCCGCATCAAGAAGTTTTTGTAAGCCAATTACGGTATTAATCCGCTCATTCTTTTGCAAGTGGAAAATTACCATCCCTAACTGGTTTTTGAGCTTCCCCTTCTCTGATTCTAATGCCAGTCGCAGAAGGGCAGGACAGACCTCCTCTATCGTCTCACGGGGCACTCTCCTCGCATACTCATAAATTTCACTCCTCTGGACCTCTGTGAGCTGCTCTACCTTCTCTTCGATTTTCGAAATTTGCTCCATTTTTCTTATTCACTTCTTACTTTTTTGATTTTTTTATTTTTATTTTTAATATTTTTTGACTAAATACAATACTATCACTCTCATATATAAATGTTTTCGGTCAAAAAAGAGAATGATTTTTGCGGAATCTGTCAAAATAAAAACTTTAGAATTTTTAAATTCTACAAAATGACGAAAAAATGATCGTATAATCTTATGGGATCTTGATGGGCAAAGCCTAATTTTCGATATTCAATATGGAGAGTCGAAGAGACAAATTCGGAACGTATTCGACCGAAAATGGTAAATTATGATTGGTATAGTAACTTTTCAGTCATCCAACGACAAAAAGATGTTCAATAATCGACATTATATTTTGAATGATCCACGAAATCAATCAAAATCGACGTTTTTAGTAACCAAGAATCAATATTATTATGAATAATATTTCTTTCATATCAATAAATTTTGTGATTGTATTCATGAATTCTGATCGGTTTGATGTAATTAGTTGATCGTTATATCGCAGTATTATGATCGAAAAGCGACATATTTATATATCGAAATTTATTATCATAACTTGTAAAACAAAAAAATAAATGAGGGAACAAGATGGGTCAAATAAATGATGGAAAAAAGTTGGATGATGTGATGGGTTATTATAAGAACATCCGTAAAGCCTTAGGGGGCTTGAGTGATATTATAAACATTAATTTTAATGAGAAGGATTTTTATCATGGCGCTGCGATAGATAATTTAAAAGCCCTTCATGATAATATAATTGAAGTGTTAAAAGCTTATTTTACACCTCGTGAGATTCGAATACGATTACGTGAATTGGAATTTGACGAGAAGGAAGCCGAAATCGTTTTTCCTTTATAATCTTTCTAACTTTTATTTTATGCTTATTTTTAGATCCTGGTCATAAATAGCTTTATTCTTACCTTTACTATTATAATTGGTGTTTTCTGAAATTTACTTTCTTATTTATGAAATGAATCCAATTCCCGCAAGACAAATGGAAAAAACAATGGAAAATATTAATAACCAATTGGGAGTAGAAGTATTGGCTAAGCTTGGAATTTTGTAAGTGTAGCTACTTTTCTCTAATTCTTTATCGAGATCGAAAATTACTCCGTGTTCGAAATCTCTCTGAATATAGAAATTTTATAAAAATGATAAAGGTCGAATATAAAAAGATTCCAAATTAATATCTCACAATATTATGAAAATTTAATTTCATTATTGGATATTATAATATTTTGCTTACCATTTTATCAATTTTAATATCTGTTGATGCCCCGAGTGTCATTCAGCGAAAATATTTCTTTTTATATAACCGCCCAAAGTCAGTTGGGTATTATAAAACCACATACGATTTAAAGAAGAATTATCTGTTCTTCCTTTTGAAGTGGCAACTAATTGTCTTAAAGAAGAATGAATTAAATTTATGAATTAACTTATTTTTTTTTACATAGGTAATATCTTATGGAAAGTAATCGACGATTTTTACTTTTTTTTGATAAAGATGAGTATGAAAAAGTTGTTCCAGAATCTGACGAGAAAAAAAATAAACCGTTTCCTTTGTTTCAAAAGCCCTACGATGAAAACAAGCCCCTTATTGACTTAATCCCTCCTGAAAAATTTGAAATTGGGAAAAAATCATTCCTAGATGTCATAAATCGAAGGATAAGTCGCAGAAATTACACGGAAGAGGCGTTAAGCCTTGAAGAATTATCTTTTTTGCTTTGGTGTACGCAAGGAGTGAAGAAGATTTTTAAGGATAAAGCTGGTGTTTTGCGAACTGTTCCATCTGCAGGAGCAAAAAGTCCATTCGAGACGTATCTAATAATTAATAGAGTGGAAGGGATTGATCCTGGTTTGTATCGATATATTTCTTTTAGTCACAAACTGCTTTTTGTTAAAAGTATTGAAGACGTAGAAAGAAAAATTGGTGAGTTAACCTACGATCAAATTTTTGTAGGAAAAGGAGCGGTAGTATTCTGTTGGGTCGCAATTCCTTACCGAACTGAGTGGAGATACACTATAGTTGCTCATAAATTTATAGCTGTAGATTTAGGGCATGTTAGCGAGAATTTGTACCTTGCTTGCGAGGCGATTGACCTTGGGACAGTCGCAATTGGGTATTACGAGCAAAAAAAGTTCGATGCATTACTGGAACTAGATGGAAAAGATGAACTTGTAGTGTTAGTCGCTCCCGTAGGTAAAAGACCAAGGTAAAATAATTTTTTTTTATAATTTGTTACAAATATGAATAAATAATATCATTCGTAGGTTTTTTACAAGTTTTGTTTATACAAACGAAAACAGTAGCCATTTCTTCGTATTCATCATTATTTTGGATAGTAATCCACGATTTTAAGAAGAATTACCTGCTCTTCCTTTTAAAGTGATAGATTTCAATCTTAATCAATTTCTAAAGAAATCCTCAATTTTCTTTAAAATGTTTCTGTAATTTAATTTTTTTATAAATAACCACTATTACTATTCCTAGAAGGAAAATAGCTAGGATTCCTAATATGATATAGAAGACGATTTTTGGATAAAAACTAATAATTTCATAAAAAACAAAACCTTCGGAATTCTTAACAGTAAATCTATCTATTAAACCCTGAGTGTTGTAAATCACCTCAACACTATAATTTTTTTCTCCATGGTTTTGAAAAATAATTGTATTACCTAGAATTGTAGCATTTTTACAATCGAGAACATTTGTTAATAAAGTTAAATAATCTTTAATTGGGTTCGCTACAGCATTTCTGCGAATTATAAATTGTAAAAGAAAATCATCTCCACTAAGAATCGGTAATGTGTATCCTAATATTTGTAGAGTTGTATCATTGCTAATGGTTCCAGCAAAATCGTTATAATCATTTAACAATGTTGTAAAATTGTGCGGATCTTGAAGAACGTGCGATCCTTTGTATAAAATATCAGGATTATCTTTAAACTCTTTGGTTGAAAAAGCCCAATAATGAAAATAGCTGTCCCATACTAAATAATAATTAGGATACTTATTGTTTACATAAGTAAAATTGTATCCATAATTGCTAACATTTATAAATATAGATAAAGAGTTTTGTGGAATAATGAGTGATTTAAACATAGTATGAGTATTATGATCGTTTCTTGAATAGTCTAACAATGTAGATTTACTCTTTGCTCCTATCTTATTGGCATCTCCGCCAAACCAGTCGTTAGGGGTTGAATTTATATTTATCGTATTTTTCCAGGTCTGTTCGTCATATCTTTTGACTGCTAATATTTGTGTGCCTTTTTCTAAAGTAATCGTGTAATTAACTTGAGAATATACGACAAAAACTAAAGCTTGATTTATTATAATAATTCCAAGCAATGAAATAATTATAAGATTTAACGTTTTCCAATTTTTTTTATTTGCCATATATTTTAACACCTAAATAAATGATTTTATTACCCTTTTTTTAATAATCTTAAAAATCCCTACGTCTAAATATAAGAGATCCCATTAAAAAAAATATGATTGCATATAATGATAATGTTATAAATGCTCCTTCTATACTTGGAAAAAGCCACCTTCCAGTTGGATCAAATCTTTCCATTGCAAAAAAATCTGGATATAAAATATACCTGATTATTTCAAAAAGATACACTAAGGAATATAATGGCTCTAATTCACTACTAATCCCCATAATAAGAAAACCCATCATAGCGTCCACGAAAAGAATAAATCCACTAATAATAATAATTACTAAAATTGGGGAAGGCAAAAATGAACTGAAAAAGGTTACAATGCTACCTAAGGCAAAAACATATAATACTGCAAAGCTAAAACTATAAAGTAAAGTTTTAAGTAGTGGTCCACCATAGAAATTATATCCAAAAAGTGCCATTGTTAAATAATGCACAGTCACAATTCCAATTACTAAGATTGAATTTGCAATATATCTCCCTATAAGCAATTTATATCTATTAGTGAGTGGTAATATTTCTAAACCAGTTTTATTTTTAAATTCAGAAATAATACCTCCAAAAAAAAAACTAACTGCTAAAACCAGAATTATAAGAAAATACATAGTTCCAAATTCATAAAAAAACGCTTGTGAATCTGGTAACATTCGAGATGAGATAAAAACATATGGTATATAGCTATTTATGGTTAAAAGAAGAATGGTTGCTACTGAAAAAACTATAAATTTCTTCATATGAAGCCTTATCTCAAAAAAAATTGTGTAAAAAACTGGTTTTATTCTAACATAAGCATTTCTTAATGAATCCAATCTCATACACTCCTTTTATTTGAATCAAGTTTTTTGTTATTATTATTTATCAATTGAGTATATAATTTTTCTAATTGTGAAGTTTTTGGTTTAGAAAATGAATTAATGGTAAAATCAGATTTAAATTCATTAACTAAGATATCTAATATATTTGCTCTTGATTCTTCCGCACCATCATAGTAAATAATAAGACTCTTCTCTTGCGGATTATACACTATAGGTTCTTCAGAAATCGCATGATCCAAATCATTTTCTAAGTACGGTTCAAGATTTTGAATAAGCTTTTTTATTATTGAATCTCTCTTTTCTGGGGGGATTGGCTTTAGAATCTCACAAATTAACTCTTTAGTCCTAAGTAAAGATTCTAAATTATCTAAAGTATCAAATTCAATAATTGAACCTTGATTTATTAATGCTATTTTATCGCAGATTTCAGTTATTTCATATAACATATGAGAGGCAACAAAGATCGTCTTTCCTTTGTTTTGAAGCGATCTTATATATTTTCGTACATCAACACGGGCATTAGGATCCAACCCTGTTTGGGGCTCATCTAATATGATAAGTTCAGGATCATGAATTATAGCTCCTATAAAACCTAGTTTTTGGATCATTCCTTTTGAAAAATTTTTAACTTTCCTGTATTTCCATTTGGTTAAGTTAAAGTGTGTTAGTAGATCATCTATTCTTTGATTTAATTTTTCTTTAGGAAAATTTCTAAGGTTTGCAATATATTTTAATAATCGATAAGGCGTTGAATTATAAAAATGGGGGATATCTATTAAGAATCCCATTTCAATCAGGTTTTTAGGATTTTCTAAAAGATTCTGTAATTTTCCTTGTTTATTCATTATAAAAATTTTTCCAGAATTTGGTTTCATTAATCTAGCGATAATTTTTAACGTAGTTGTCTTACCAGCCCCATTTGGTCCTAAAAATCCAATTACTTCACCCCTTTTGACTTCTAGACTTACATTATTAACTGCTATTAAATTACTAAATTTCTTAAATACATTTTCTAATTTAATAACGGTATCTATCATTGTAATTTTAAAAAAATATAGTTACAAAGGGTTTCAAATCTATTCACCCATTGCATAAATTTTAACCAAATGTGTTATTTAAAATTAATTTAGTCACATGATGTCACTTTTATATTTTCTTGAAATTCCTGAAACAAAGGATGAACCAATTTTCATGAAAAATGATTTCCATTAAAAAATTGTTTTAAAGGCCTATTTACTTTTTATATCATTATTGAAGGAAATTTCACTGAAATTAGGCACTAAATACCTTCCATATAATAAAAAGTGTTTAAGAATAAAAAAATGAAAAAAAATAAATAAATTATGTTTGGTTTAAACTATTTTATTTCTCTTAAAATAAAATAATCTTATTACACTAATTATACTAATTAAACATATAATTAGAATTAGCAAGTATCCTGAAATTGCTGTTCCTTCTTTATATTCGACCTTTTCTATATCAATTTCTTTATATCCTATGTTTTCTGCGAGATCTTTTGCATAAAACCTGATAGTAATAATTCCATATGGAACAGCATCCCAAGCAGTTTGATTAATCGTTCCTGAGAATTGAGATATGGAAAAATTAGTTATTCCCTCATCAATAGTATACCAAAAGGATTCCAAATTTGGTTCAATAATAGAAATATTATACTCAGGAGCATTATCTCCAAACTTTGCACCTTGAGAGGGACTATGAATTGTAATCTGTGGCTTATCAAGGTCTGGGACTTTTCTATACTTTACCAGAAAAATGTCATAATCCGGCTCTATAGAGGTTGCTCCTGCTATATAAACATTATCCACGGAATCTATTGCTATGGCTCTTGCTTGATCATTATAATATTTATTACCCAATGTAGTATTCCATATCTGTTCTCCATGATTGGTATATTGTAGTAGTATAATATCATCATTAATCTGGTAGTAATTATACCTTTGCGCTACGAGATAAATGTTATCTAAAGAATCAATTGCAATGCTGTTACTTAACGTATCATACTTCCCATTACAAGTAAGATTCCAAATTTGGTTTCCAGAATTATCATATTTTGCCATAACTAGATCACAAATAGAATCTAGACTAAAGATTGTTCCCGAGATATATATGTTATCTTGAGAATCAACTGCAATACCATTAAAATCTACATTATAGTCACCGCTAAAAGAACAATTCCACATTTGGTTTCCAGAATCGTCATATTTTACTAGAGCTATCTCATATCCATAACTCCATCCTACTATATATATATTATCAGACGAATCAACCGCAACTCCGTTGCCGTAATCCCTATCTGTTCCACCCCAAGTTATATTCCATTGCCATGAACCAGAACTGTTGTATTTTATTAAGAAGTAATCACGATCTCCTGGACCAAAATTTCGTGTCGTTCCTACAACATAAATATTATTTAATGAATCTATTGCAATTCCTTTAGCATAATCTTCGTCTGCTCCACCCCATGTTACATTCCATATTTGATTTCCAGAACTATTATATTTTACCAGAACCATATCTTTCCCTCCTACTGTGAAACTTTCTGTGTATCCTGTAATGTATATGTTATCTGATGAATCCACAGCTAGTCCCGCGCAATGATCATCATCAAGACCTCCCCATGTACTATTCCATTGATAAGTTCCTGAAGTATCATATTTAACCAAAGCCATTTCTCGTCGTCCGCCGGAATCCCATGCTACTCCAGCAATATATACATTTTCTGAAGAATCAATTGCAACTCCAAAACTGTACTCATTTTCTGTTAATGTTCCCCAAGTTGTATTCCACTCGAAAGCAAATGGATAACTGGGATAAATGTGATAGCAACTTCTTGAATTATCATTACAATTCTGTTTATTTAGGAAAATGGTATTTTCATTTACTATTAGATTGCTACTTAAAAATAGAATCAGGATTAAAAAATAAATTCCTCTTTTCTTCATTAAATTTTACCCTTCTTTCATATGGATTTCAATATATGGCTTTATAATTCAAATTATTTATTTAAACTTTTCTGTCAAGAACAAAATATTCATCCCATTTTAAAATCCATTTTTATTTGTTTAATCCTTATTTAATTATATTCTTTTATTTTTTGTTAACAAGACTGTTAAAGAATTTCCTTTTTAATTATTATTTTTAATCTTTTTCTTTTTGAAATACATAATTTTCATAACTCAAAATAATAAATATGTTGTTTAATTTCAATAAATAATACTAAAAGTAATAGTTTAAAGTAAGTTGGTGAATAAATAAATGACAATAATTACAACAAAAAAGCCATTTGAGGAAGTTCTTACAGCCATTAAAAACACTAAAAAAATTGGGATAGTTTCTTGTGGTTCTTGTGCTGCTATGTGTCAGACTGGTGGGGAAGAGGGAGCTAAGGAAATGGCAGAAAAATTGCAAAATGAAGGATTCGAAGTTAACGTTATTTTGGTTCCTGAAGAAGTTTGTGATAATCGAGTTATGATAAAAGATTTCAGGAAAATAGATGAAGATTTAAAGAATATTGATGCCATTTTAACATTAAGTTGTGGGCTTGGAGTTGCCAGTATTATTAATGTTCTCCAAAAGAAGTATCCTCACATTCCCGTGTTTATTGGAACAAATACGGAATTCATGGGAATGACAGAAAGGATTGGACGTTTCTATATGAGGTGTCGTGGGTGCGGTGATTGTTTATTAAATGAAACTGGAGGAATTTGTCCAATCACAACTTGCGCTAAATCTCTCATGAATGGGCCATGTGGGGGAATGGTTAAAGGAAAGTGTGAAGTTGGCAACTATGAGAAGGATTGTGGTTGGATTTTAATCTTTAACCGTTTGAAAGAGTTAGGAAGATTAGATTTATACACTAAATTGAGAGATCCCATTGATTGGAGTGAATCTGGTCATCAACGAGAAGTAGTTTGGAGGTAAAGGAGCTATGACAGAAAAAAAGGTATTTTCAAAATTAGGAGAAAAATTAGCAAATGGTGAATTCATACTAACAGGAGAACTTGAACCGGAAAAAACTTGTGATTTATCGCATACAATTGAAGAAGCTAAAGAGATGGCACCTTATGTAGTAGCAGCAAATGTTACCGACAGCCCACTTGGAATAGTTACAATTAATAGTATGGCAGCTTCCCATATTATTCAAGATGCTTCTGGATTAGAGTGTATTTGGCAATTAACAGTTAGAGATGTGAATAAATTAGGAATCGCTGGTATGATAATGGGGGGTCATGCATTAGGATTGAGAAATATCCTCTCTCTTACAGGAGATCACACATTTCTGGGTGATATGAAGGAATCTAAACCTGTTTTTGATCTTGACTCTGCAACCTTAGTTAAACTTGTTCGGGAAATGGTTGACAAAAAGTCAATTAATGGACATGAGATTGAGTATCCTCCAACATTTCATGTAGGAGCTGCTGGAAATCCAAATGCAGATCCAATGGAAGCAGAAATCCTTAAAATTGGGAGAAAGGCTGAAGCAGGAGCTGAATTCATACAAACTCAAGTAGTATATGATTTAGAAAGAACAATTGAGTTTTTAAGTGAAATTAGGAGATATAAAGTTCCTGTTTTACTTGGAATATTCCCAATGAAAAGCTATGGTATTGCTAAAGGTTTTGATATGTTTGTTCCTGGTGTAGATGTCCCAAAAGATATACTAGCTAAATGGAAAAATATCAAAACAGAGTTTAAAGATGATAAAAAAGAACAAAATAGAATGTATGATCAGGCAAACTATGAGTTCTTTAAACCATTTATTTCCGAGCTTAAGAAAAAAGGACTCTTAGCGGGCGTGCATTGCATGGCAGTTCATTATCCCCGAATTTTCCCTAAATTGATGGAAGTAATTCAAGCTTAAATTTAATTTCTTTTCATTTTTTTTATTAAGGTAATTTGATAACTTTACCAACTTTTAAATCAAAATAAGCCTCTTTAAATGTCTCTTTAAAAATATTAATGCTCTCTATGCTGCTATCATGAGATGAAAGCGCAATTAACTTAGGATTTCTAGCTTTTAGGTAATTCAATGCGTAATCACGATCATCTTTATGCCATGGCTCCCATGGTGGTCTTTTTGTCATGATAAATTTATGTATAGGCAATCCTGACCAATCTTTCTCATCACCTGGGAATTCTGGGATGGGTAAATGTAAGCCTCCTATAACACCATAAATGGGTGTATCAAATAATGCTTCAACACGATCTATTATCTTTTTAATTCCTTGATGCCCACAACCGACAATAATTATAATTCCTTTTCCTTCAAAATTTATAGCCATTGCTTGTTCGTATACATCTTTAAAAAAAAACAAAGGATTATGTATAGGGCCAATAGAAGCTATGCCATTAGATATAATCTCTGGACCTTTCACTTGGCTTAAAGTAGCTGTAGGGTGAGTCATGGGAACAGGAGTAAATGCTTTTACATGGCTTAGGTTAAGTTGGGTTTCTGAAAGTGAAAATGTATTTTTTTGAGCCCATTGAAAACCTCCCACATGATCACCATGCAGGTGTGAAATGAAAATATATTTAAAGTCATCTATAGTGATACCTAAAGCCTCCATATTCTTTAAAAGGGGAGATGGGTGCTTTTTATTAGGATTTAAACCTGTGTCATATAAAATACCAATATCATCAGCTTTAATATAATAGGAAACTCCATTTTCAGTAAAGAGATTTCTTTCAGCTTGATAATCGATAAGAGGAATAATTTCCAAATTTTTAACCGTGCCCATATCATCTAATTTATTGAACTTAGTATTCAGCCATTTATTTTCGATATTTTGTTTATTCTTTTCAAATCTTTTATTCAATACTATTAAAGTAAAAAGTGGAAGCGACATTTGAAAAGCTCGCGTCAATTCCATCTCAGAAAGTTTCTCTCCATTTACGATTTTGGATATAATCTTACGATCCTTTATTAAAGGATATTCTTTTAGCAATTCCTTGATTCTTTCTAAACCTATACTACTCAATTTAAAAACCAGAGTTAATTTTTTATTTTATTCTAAAATTTATACTATTTTTTTATAATAACTGATCTTTTTCCACTTTTAACCTAAGGAAATTCCGCCTGATTTTGTTAATAAACTCCAATCTTCCTAGGCATAAAATAGAATGTCTATTATAATTTAAATTTTTAATGATTTACGCAATTCTTTTGATAATTTACGCAATTCTTTTATATATTAAATTTTATTATATCTTATCATTATAGTTAATTTATATTTTTTACATAATTAATAAAAAATATCACAAGGTTTTTTGAATATTAGACTCTTCATTTTTTTTCTTTGGAAAAAACATTCCTGTTCGATTTTTATATTCTAAATATCTTTCCCCATACCGAATTTCTAAGTCTTTCTCTTCTGCCTTACAAAACCAATAAAATATTGGAAACCATATAATTGAATATAAAAAAAGAAATGTAGAATTCAAAAGCAAAGCAATTGCCCACCAAATAAATACTTCTCCTAATGCTTGAGGGTGTCGAATGCGGTCATATATTCCCTTATAAAGAGTATGCTCTTTATCTGGAAAAAGTGCTTCTCTCCCTGCATCTTTAACTCCTTTAAGCATGATGGATAAACAAGGAATAAGAATAACAATACCCACAATAATAGAAATCCAATAATCCCAAAAAAAAATTTGAGGAATTGGAATAGGGAGGGGGAAAAAGAAATAAAGAATATAATTAATAACTGTGATTAATTCAAAAATACTGGCAATAATACGATAATTTCCACACCTCTTATAGGCGATCTCACCTATTCTTTGTTCCAATTCAGCAGGACCTACACTTTTAATATAATACAAAGCCATTAATGCTGTAGAAATAATCAATATCGATAAATTAATCCATTCTATCATAATTTTCATGTTAAATTAACAAAAATATAAAAGTTTTCCATTTTTTTCAATTGATTTTACCTTATCTTGAGCTTCAAGATAAAAAAGATGTCCTAAAACTTCACTTAATGCCATATATGAATTCATTTCATCTAAATCTTCTCCAAAATGAATTTGAGAAATTTTAAAAGCGGTCATGGGATTATCTTTAATTAAATTTGAAATCTCATTTAACCTATTTTGATGATGTTCTTTAATTTGTTGAATTCGTTCGTGGGGATTGTAAATTATCTCTTGGTGAGCAGGGAAAATTAATTTTGGATTTAACATGTCAATTTTATCTAATGAGGCTAAATAATGCTTTAAAATATTATTAAAATCGTGATCCTTGTATTTTTCTGCCATATCAGTAGGAATTATGAAATTCCCTATATGAGGTGTAATTCGACTCAAAATGTGGTCCCCAGAGAAAAGATACTTATTTTTTTTATCAAAAATACAAATATGACCAAAACTGTGTCCTGGAGTCCAAATAATTTCTAATCTATCAAATAATTTATCTCCATCGTGTACTATAATATCAGGTTTTTGATATTCTAAGAATTTCGGCCAATATGTAAAAAACTGAACAATTTTATTTCCTTGTTCTTCACTTAGTCCATAATTTATTAATTTGTTTGCTGTCAATCTGGCTTCGTGTTCCAATTCTTTTAACTGCTCATCATTAGTTTCCCACTTTAATAGATCATGAGTGATATCATGCATTAAAATTTTAAGCTTAGGATTTTTCTGTTTAAGTATTTTAACTAAACCCATATGATCTGTGTGAATATGCGTAATAATGCAATAATCAATATCTCTAATTGAAATGTTCATATCTTCAAAAGCAGAGAATAATTTTTTTTTCCAATTACCCATATTTAAACCAGCGTCTATAAGGATATTCTTTCCTTGAAGATTAAATAAATAAACGCATACATATTTAACTGGGAATGGAACAGGTATTTTTATTTGATTTATCCCATTAATTTTAGTTAATTCAAATTTAGAACTAGACAATGTTAATTCATCTAAAATTCTGATTTTATTAGATAAAATTTTGAGAATTTTTGTACTTTCCGATACCATTATTCAGAATTGGATTGATAAAAAATTATAAATTTTAAATCTAAATAATTTATTATTCAATTATCTATTTTGATCTAATGCTTTAGAAAACAATGCCAGAATTGATGGGCTTAATTAGGCTCTCAGAAAAACATATTAAACCAGCCAGTTTGATATTATCAAGGGTTTTTCAAAATGATCCTGTAATTCGCTGGCAGATTCCTGAAGCAAATGAGAGATCAATAAAAACCCAATATATATTTGATATAAAGCTTCGCATTGGTATCAAATATGGTGAAGTATATGGAACATCTGAAAATTTAGAAGGTATAGCTATTTGGCGCCCTCCTAAAAATGTAAATTATCCTTATCTGCAATATTTATCAAAAGGAGGACTCAAATTACCATTCAAATTTGGCATCAAAATTGCAAAAAGGATGACGTTTATTAAAGCTGTTAATGATTCTATGCGTAATATCTATATGAAAATTCCTTATTGGTACTTTGGATTAATCGGTGTAGATCCAAAATTCCGAGGACAAGGTTTTGCGAGTAAGCTTATAAAGCCAATGTTGTCTCACATAGATACTCAAAATTTACCAATTTACTTAGAAACTACGTTAGAGAGAAATTTACCTTTTTTTGAGTATTTTGGTTTTATCAAACTTGAGGAAATCATTATTCCTAATACAAATATTGTTAGCTGGTCAATGATTAGAGTTAGTGAGACTTAATGTTTTAAGAAAAAAAGGAGAAAAAGATTAAAATTTAGTCTTTTTCTGGAAAATTAAAATACCCAATAATGTAAAACCAACTGTGAAAGCTACTACAATTAAGATTCCCCCCAATATAGTAATTGGAATCATTTCTGCGCTTGATCCTATTAATGAACTACTGTATAAGTTGTCATTTAATCCATGTCCAAGTACAGTAAGTTGCAGAAATATTTGTTTAGCCCAAAATGGAGGTGTAAAATATACAATAGGACTTTCAAACGGCATTAAACTTCCTGAGAGAAAAATTAAGACCATGAATATTAATAATGAAAAAGCATTAGCTATTTCGACAGTTTTCGATACACTTGCTATCATTATTCCCAAACCTACCGCAGATATACCGAATAAAATAGATATTAAGAATCCAAAAAATAATTCTAATGGACCTACAAAATATAAACCTAGTACCACGTAACCAAAAATGAACATAATTATAATTTGAAGCATTAAGAAAAACGATTCAGAAATTAATGCCCCTAAAAATATATTTTTCCTACCAGTTGGCATCGTATCTAAGCGATTTAACATCCCTGATCTTTTCTCCTGAGCAAACATAATAGCAGCATTCATAGTTCCTATACCAACCGCATATATAACCATCCCTGGAAAACCATAATCAAAATAACTTCGACCAGAAGGATCCTCTTCAGAACCAAGCATAAAGTAAAACATAATGGTAAACATTATGGGTAATAGAAGTGAGAAAAATAGATATTGCCAGTGTCTTAGCTTATCTTTAAGATTTTTGATCGCTATTTGGATGGCTTTATTTTCTAAAAAGGTCATTTTAATCTCTCAACCTCCTTCCGGTTAAATTTAAGAATACATCTTCAAGGGAATTTTGCCTAAACTTCATATTTTCAACCTCATCAATGTTGTTAATAAGCCCTTGTTGTAAAAGTTTCACAAGGTTTTTTAAGCCACCTTGGAAAGATATTATTAATGAGTTTCTTTCCTTATGGCCGATTTCACTCGAATTAGCAACAAATGAAATATTTTCTATATTATTTTTTACTAATTCAAGGTCCTCCTGTTTAAGGAAAGATATTTCCAATGCGTTATCACTCCCATACTTCTCTTTTAATTCCGTAGGAGTTCCTTCAACAATTATTTTTCCTTGATCTATTATTGCAACTCGATCACTTAAAACATCAGCCTCAACCATATCATGTGTCATAAGAATTATCGTAATATCTTTATTTTTCAAATCTCGAATAAAATCCCAAACAAGACGCCTTGCTTGAGGGTCGAGACCCGCAGTAGGTTCATCAAGAAATAAAATTTCTGGTTCAAATATCAAAGCCATTGCGAGATTTAAACGCCGTTGCATACCCCCTGAGAAATGTTTAGACCAGTCTTTTCTTCCTGCAATCCCAAATTCCTCCAATAATTTTCTAGATTTCTCTTTCGCTTCTTCACGAGGCATTCCATGCATAACGGCTACAAATTCAACATTTTCCTCTGCCCTCAAAACTTCATAAATTGTAATTTCTTGTGGACATACACCAATTTTCTTAACAATTTCATTTTTTCCTGTTCGAATACTATGCCCATTAACATTCGCATCTCCAGAGGTAGGTGTTAAAATAGTAGTTAACATACGAACTAAAGTAGTTTTACCAGCACCATTAGGGCCAAGAATACTAAATAATTCACCTTTTTTAATCTTTAAAGATATTCCATCTACAGCCTTAACTTCTTTATAATATTTTCTCAGATCTTTAATTTCAATTGCTATAGAATTCATAATTTTACAATTATATCAAATTTTTTTTTCTCATTTTGATTATCAACTTTATTGACATACCTAAATATTTTAAAAAATTAGGAGTCCAAATTTTGATAAATTTTGCGAAATTTTAATAAATTTCAATAATCTGTACTCCATTTTAGTTAATTGATTAATAGTAATCTTAAAATTTTAATAAGAGAGTGAAAATTTTTTTAGTAAAAATTTCTTTACTAATTTATAATT
>SMTZ1_10010106_pt1 | contig 16478 bp, 16 predicted proteins | sample DeeMarSWOR136_30_FD_25667 | JGI IMG/M metagenome (IMG submission 25667)
GCGTACCCATTTGTACGCCTCAGCGAAAACCCTTGTGCGGCCTAGCTCAACGAAAAAATCCCTCATTTCTGAATTGGAAACTTAAGCTAATGCCCCTCGCTCCACATTTTCATTTCTGGATGGGCACTCGCTAGGGTTATGAAACATATCGGTCAGGGCCGAAAAAAGGCGTCTTTCAAAAAAACCCTTTGATCAACGTGGACAGCACCAGAGCACACAGCGGTGCGGCCTATGTTGGAACGGGCCCTTGCCGCCCAGCGGCATGCATGGTTCATGGTGATCCGATCGGATGCAACGCTCTGATATAGAGGGCATGCAAAGGTAGGAAGGATAGAAGGACTAAACCTGATCAAGCGTGGAGGTCATAGGGAATAAATTTGAGGGAAATATTATCACGATTTGTGTTCCTACTCTCCATTGCTTTTCATATAGGAAATATAGAGCTTTTAAGATAATATAATAAACCCATATTGTCTTAATTTTGGTTTTCACACGATTAGCCCTCTCTCACTTCTACCTTTCTCGCGCCTGTTCACACTCACGAACACACTGCTTTTTGCCGAGCCGCTTCCTTCCCCAGCTTACCAGATTTCCACAGGGGATACACCACTTTGTTTTCTGCGAATGCCGTGGTCTTGCTAACGCGTTGCCGAATCAATATTGACAATCAGCGCCTGCGTTCTTTCTCGGATCTTAGCCAGCAATTCGTCGCGCTCTTTAAGAACCTGGAAATAATCGCTGGCAATGTTCAACGCCGCTAAAATGGCCGTTTTCTTTTCCGACAGGCCTTCCGTATCCTGTTCGACCTCCCTCAGTTTATGGTTCACGTACTCAGCGATCTTAAGGACCTGATCCCCGTCTTCATCACTCCTAATGAAGTACTCATGATTGCGGATCCTGACCCTGATCGGTTCCATCGATTCTCTGACTCCTGTGATTGGTCTGACAAATACGCACAGGCTTGAAAAAGCATGAGAAGGCTATCTCAAAGCTCTGCCTGCTCGATCTTCTCTAGCAGGGAGAATATCCTTTGTTTTGCCTTGTCACGACTGGCCCTCAAATTTTCCAGCTCGCCGGTCAGATCCGCGATCCTCTCCTCCTGAATCTGTATTTTCTCAATTAAAGAGTCCTTCTCTTTCTTGAATGAACTCACGGATTTTATAAGAAAATCGACCTTCTCCTCAAGGACCTGAAACTGGTCCATTTCTTCAGATTTCTGCATAGCGCTCCTTTATCCAACCCATTGGGGTCCAAACCGACCTAAATCCGGAAGATTATGGCCATAAAACTGGTTTAGTCTATCCTCTGAGGCGTGAAAGGTCAATAAAAAAGACAAGCCGGTTGCTTGCCTCTTTTACTTGAAACTACAGGTATTTAAGAAAACCTTATTGTGTCTTTTGCGCCACCTTGAGCCGAATCAAGGCCCTCTGGAGAGCAGCCTCGGCCCGTTTAAAATCGATATCCTCGGTGGCCCGATCTTTCGCCATCCTTTCCTTTGCCCTTTCCGCGGCACGCTCCGCCCTCTCCACATCAATATCCGTGGCTTTCTCTGCCGCCTCAACCAGGATGGACACCCGGTCATTGGATATCTCGGCAAAACCGCTGGATACGGCAAGAAGCTCTTTTTGGGTTCCTGTTGTATAGCGAAGCTCTCCGGGAATAATACCGGAAAGAAAAAGAACATGGCCCGGCAGCACACCGAACTCGCCTTCGGTTCCCGGCGCAACCACCATATCGACCTCTGCCTTGACCACCACCTTGGCAGGCGTCACGACTTCAAGCTGCAGCTTTTCCATGGGGTTACCACCTCATCCTAGGCCGATGCCATTCTCTCGGCCTTAGCGATCGCATCATCGATGTTGCCCACCATATAGAAAGCGGCCTCGGGCAGTTCATCGTGCTTCCCTTCAATGATCTCTTTGAAGCCCCTGATGGTTTCTGCCACCGGCACATACACACCCTTCGTCCCAGTGAACGTCTCGGCCACATGGAAGGGCTGGGACAGGAACCTTTGGATTCTCCTCGCCCTGGCCACGGTCAGTTTGTCCTCGTCAGAGAGCTCATCCATGCCCAGAATGGCAATGATGTCTTGGAGATCTTTATACTTTTGGAGTATCTGCTGCGTTTGCCTGGCCACATGGTAATGCTCTTCGCCGACCACATTGGGATCAAGAATCCTAGAAGTCGAATCGAGAGGATCAACCGCCGGATAGATCCCCAACTCGGCTATGGGCCTTGCAAGCACCACAGTACCGTCCAAGTGGGCAAAGGTCGTCGCCGGTGCCGGGTCGGTCAGGTCGTCGGCAGGGACGTAAACACACTGTACCGACGTAATGGAACCCTTTGTCGTAGAGGTGATTCTCTCCTGGAGTTCCCCCAGATCCGTGCCCAAAGTGGGCTGATACCCCACCGCTGAGGGAATGCGCCCCAACAGCGCCGAGACCTCGGAACCCGCCTGGGTGAAACGGAATATGTTGTCGATGAACAGAAGCACATCCTGGCCCCTTTCATCTCGATAGTACTCTGCTGCGGTGAGGGCCGACAGGGCCACCCTCGCCCGAGCCCCCGGGGGTTCGGTCATCTGCCCGTAAATCAGCGCCGCCTTGTTGATTACGCCGGATTCCTTCATCTCAAGATAAAGGTCATTGCCTTCACGGGTCCTTTCTCCAACACCTGCAAAGACGCTGATTCCGCCATGCTCCATGGCGATGTTGTGGATCATCTCCATCATGACCACAGTTTTTCCTACTCCGGCCCCGCCGAACATACCCATTTTGCCTCCCCGGGGGAACGGCACCAGGAGATCGATGACCTTCACCCCGGTCTCAAGGACCTTTACGGTGGTGTCCTGTTCGACGAATTCGGGGGCATGGCGATGGATGGGCAAGAACTCCGTAGCCTCCACCGGGCCCAATCCATCAACCGGTCGTCCCACCACGTTGAGAACGCGACCGAGGGTCGGGTCGCCGGCAGGCATCATGATCTGATTGCCCGTGTTCTTCACCTTCATCCCTCGAACAAGCCCATCCGTGGTATCCATGGCAATTGTCCGAACCACATTGTCCCCCAAATGCTGGGCGACCTCCACAACAAGGTTGTCCTCGGTATCATCAATCGTAGGGTTTGTGATGTAAAGCGCCGTAAAAATGGCCGGCAGCTCACCCTCCGGAAATTCCACATCAACAACGGGACCCATGACTTGGATTAGCTTCCCCTCATTCATGACTGGATTAAAACCTCCTGTATTTATGAAATCACTGCGCGATTTCATGTAACGTCCCGCTTCGCGGGACGCTCAAAACAGCGCAGCCAGAATACCCCGTGCTGTGCAGGGGGGTGAATGACCCTCTAACGGAGCGCTTCGGCGCCGCCCACAATATCCATCAATTCTGCGGTAATGGCCGCCTGTCTGGCCTTGTTATAGACCAAGGTCAGGTTCTCCAGCATTTCCGAACAGTTCTTTGTGGCATTGTCCATAGCAGTCATGCGGGCCGCATGTTCGCTGGTCTCGTGCTGCAAAAAAGCGTTGTAGACTTGGACGCTGATGTTCTTAGGAAGCAGTTCAATGAGAAGCGCTTCGGCACTTGGCTCACAAAGGTAATCCGCCATTCCCTCTGTTTTCTCCTCTCCTCTTGGAGGCTCGATAGGAATGAGCTTGACCGCGGTCGGCTCCTGTTTGGCCATGCCGAGGAAGCGGGAGTAAATCATATAGACTTCATCCACTTCATCTTCCAGGAAGCGGGCAATAAAATCTTTGGTCATCTGATTGACAAAGGCGATGTCAATGCTGTCATAAATGTTTGTGTAGGTCGTGGTGATCGGGTAGTTGCGCTTCCTGAAAAAATCCCTGCCCTTCTTTCCAACCAGGGTCATGCTGCAGTCCACGCCTTTCTTCTGCTGGTTTCTGATCCACTTCTCAGCCATGGCAATGGAGTTCACATTAAAACTCCCGCACAATCCCCGATCCGTTGTGAAATGGAGCAGCTCTACTTTGGAGACCACGTCCTTCCTCATGAGCAGGGGATGGATTTCAGGGTCGATCCGGCTGGCCAAATTCTCCAAGACCTCTGCAAATTTCTCCGCATAGGGTTCAAAGTTCTCCATCCTGCTCTGGGTATTCCGCAACTTGGCCGCAGCCACCATGTTCATGGCCCGAGTAATCTGCCTGGTCTTCTTAACCGCGCCTATTTTCCGTTGGATATCCCTTAGTGTTGCCATCTATTCCTTTACCCTTCATTCGGTCACGGGGCGGTGGTGGGTTGGAAAATGGTCTTGAACTCGTCCAGAGCGCTTTTCAGTTTATCTTCCAACGCATCGTCAATGTCCCGCTTTTCTTTGATCTCGCTGAGGAGTTCCGGGTGCTTGCTCCCCATGTACTCCACCATCTGTTTCTCGTAATCACTGACCGCGACCACGGGCCACTGGTCGAGGTAGCCGTAAGCGCCAGCAAAAAGGATCATCACCTGCCCTTCAGCCGCCATGGGCTGGTACTGGGGCTGCTTCAGGACCTCAACGAGCCTGCGGCCCCTTTCAAGCTGGCGCTGGGTCGCCTTGTCCAGGTCGCTCCCGAACTGGGCAAAGGCCTCCAGTTCACGGTACTGGGCCATGTCCAGGCGCAAGCTCCCAGCCACTTTTCTCATGGCCTTTGTTTGGGCTGAACCGCCGACTCGAGACACGGAGAGACCCACGTTGATGGCCGGCCGAACACCGGAGAAGAACAGACCTGGCTCCAAATAGACCTGACCGTCCGTAATGGAAATGACGTTCGTGGGAATGTAAGCCGACACGTCACCGGCCTGGGTCTCGATGATGGGCAGGGCGGTGAGAGAACCGCCTCCCATCTCGTCATTCAACTTGGCTGCCCGCTCCAGCAGCCTGGAGTGGTTGTAAAAGATGTCGCCCGGAAACGCCTCCCGTCCCGGGGGTCGCCTCAGCAGCAGGGATACCTGGCGGTAGGCGGCGGCTTGTTTGGACAAATCGTCATAGATGATCAGGGCGTGTTGACCTTTGTCGCGATAATACTCGCCGATCGAACACCCCGCATAGGGTGCGATGTATTGCTGGGTGGCGGGATCGCTGGCGCAGGCGGAAACCACGGTCGTTTTTTCCATGGCCCCATGGCGCCGCAGGAGATCGACCACTTGTGCTACCGTGGATTTCTTTTGACCCACCGCCACATAGATACAGAAGACGTCCGTATCCTTCTGATTGATAATGGCGTCAACGCACACCGCCGTCTTCCCGATCTGCCGGTCCCCGATGATCAGCTCTCGCTGCCCCCTCCCGATGGGTGTCATCGCGTCGATCGCTTTGATCCCCGTGTACATCGGCTCTTTCACGGGCTGGCGAGCCACGACGCCGGGAGCCACGACTTCGATTCGTCTGGTTTCATTGGCATCAATGGGTCCCTTGCCATCCAAAGGGGTGCCTACCGCGTCGATAACCCGGCCCAGTACCGCCTCTCCCACCGGTATTTCAGCGATGCGGCCGGTTCTCTTGACCACATCTCCCTCCTTGATCTTGGTATCGTCCCCCATGATGGCAACACCCACGTTGTCTTCTTCCAGATTAAGGCACAGGCCAAAGACGCCGCCCGGGAATTCCAGCATCTCCATGGCCATGGCGTTTTCCACGCCGTAGACGCGAGCAACGCCGTCCCCTACAGACAGGACGGTCCCGGTCTCGCTCATTTCAACCTTTCTTTCGTAATCCTTAATCTGGCCCCGGATGACCTGACTGATCTCTTCTGCTCTGATTTCCATTAGCTATATTCACCCCTTTTTAGTGATTCTTTGAGCCCCGCCAACTGGGCTCGGATACTCCCGTCTAAAACCAAATCACCCACTTTCACGATGATGCCCCCAATAAGGCTCTCATCCTCTCTGCTCTCCATCTTGATCTTTTTCGAGATCATTTCCTCGAGGACCTTTTCCAATCTGTTCCGGGCTTCTTCTTTCAAGGGCCGCGGTGTGATCACTTCCGCGCGGGCAATATTGGATACCTCGTCGGTGAGCCGCTCGTAGTAGCGGTTGATCGCTTCGACAGCCCCGATTCTATCCTTGTCCAGGAGCAGATTGAGGAAACTGATCATGATCTCCGAATAGTGGCTCTTTTCGAGGATCCCGTTGAGGATTTTCTTCCGGTTTTCATGGGGAAAGATCCGACTGGAGACGGCCCTGAGCAATTCCGGATGATTCAGACAAAACTCGGCAAAATCAGAAAGTTCCTGGCCGTATTGTTGAAGACGGCCGTCCTCCTGTCCGATGCTCAGCAAGGCCTTTGCATACCTTTTGGACACCTTTGAACCGATCAATGTACCTTGCCCACCCTTTCTAGGAATTCATCAACCAAGTGTTCCTGATCCTGGTCCGTGATCTCATTGGAAATGATCTCTTGGGCCTTGTCGGCAGCAAGGCTGATCATCTCAGCCTTCAATCGATCGCTCGCCGTTTGCGTCTCTTGCTGAATGGTCAATTCCGCCTGCTCAATGATCTGCTTGACTCTCTCTTTTGCCTCGGCAAGGATCTTTTCCTTTTCAGCAAGACCCTCTTTCTTGAACTGTTCGATAATCTCTTGTCTTTCCTCGCCAAACTCTCTGAGCTCTCTTTCGATCTCCCGATACTTCTCTTCCGCCTCTTCCTTTCCCTTTTTCAAGTCCTCGAGCCTCTGTCTGATCTCTGCGCTCCGGGTGGCGAAGAATTCCTTGATGCCCACCTTTTTGAGCGCCCAAAAGAGAATGATCACCAAAAGCGCGAAATTTATGAAACGGTAAAGGAGATCTTTAAGGTCTCCGCTGCGGTCCGCAGCCTCATGCCCGCCAACGTGTTCTCCTGCCGAGAGGGCCACACCGCAAAGGAGAAAAAGCAAGATAGCCATAAGGAAAAACAAAAGCCAAAGCTTTCGATGGTTTCCGTGGGGTCTAAACATCAAATGCTCCTTCCCAGGATCTTCTGAGCCAACTCTGTGGAGAAAAGCGCCAACTCCTTTTCCAAGGTCTGGCGGGCACTGACCAAGGAAGCCGATATCTCATCTCTAGCTTGATCGAGCTTTTCCGACGCTTCACTGGTGGCCACCTGCAGCATGCCCTTTTCCTGGTCTGAGCCTTCGCCCTTGAGCTCTTCTTTTTCTTTCAGCCCCTCTTTCCTGGCGCCCGCCTTGTTCTCTTCAAGCGCTTTCTTGGATTGGGCAGACTTGTCTTCAAACTCCCCAATCATCCCTGCAAAAGAGTCGATCTCCTCTTTTCTTTGACTCAGTATCTGGCGGATCGGCTTGTAAAGGAGAATGTTCAGGATGAAAAGAAGGAAGAGAAAATTCGCGATCTGAATGATCAGCGTATAATCGATATTGAGCATGGGGCCCCCTTCCTTTAAACCCCTTCCCTATCAGGGTATGGCTTTTATAAAATGTCCGGTCCCTTTGTCAAAGCTTTTTTTACGAAAAATGCCAGAATGCCCCGACTTTAATCGGGAATGAACGGCGGTTTTCTTTGTCCCCGCCCTGAAGGGCGGGGACAGGCCTTGAAAAGAGACGGGCCTTCTTTTGTCATGGGGTTTCAAAGGGGCGCAGCCCCTTTGAGAAAGTGAAGTCTTCAGGCCTTTGGTCGGAGAGCTTCACTCAACTCTCCATATTTTTGGCCCAATTTTCCCTCAGTACAGCCAGCTTCTGGTCGTCGAATTCACCCTTCTGGTGCATGCGGCAATGGCCCTCAAAGCTCACCCCCTCGTCGATGACTACCGTAGGAGACTGAATATTGCCGAGAACCTTCCCGGGGGCGTGTATCTCAATTCGCTGCGTTGCCAGGATATTGCCGCGGACCTCTCCGCTGATGATAATATGGGGGACATAAACATCCGACTGAACCACAGCGCTCTCCCCCACAATGAGGGTCCCTTCGGAATGAATCTCTCCATGGAAATATCCGTCTATTCGCACGGCCCCTTTGAAGGAGAGTTTCCCCTCAAAATCCGTATTCCTACCCAGAAACGCGTTGATCTCGTCTCCTCTTTTCATGGCCAATCCCGCGATTTTTAAAAGCATCTGCTTATCATAACGGAATGCCCAATGCAAGAAAAAACACAGAGAAAAGGGGGCTCGCCGAAGATGCAGAAACTAGCGGTGCTCCGTATCAAACCGACGGGTTGGCGGCGTTAATAACCCATTGCTTGAGGCGGAGTGATACTGGAAACCGGATTCTGGATAAATCAAAAAAGAATTCCTTTTGAATCCAGTATCAAGTGAGCAGCATCCAGCATCTGTTCGGCCCTGGCACCCCAATATATCGGTAGTTGACACAAATGCTGCAATCTTGAGCTATGAAGACAGCTGGTGGAGGGCAGGAATTCGGTTACTGAAACATGAAGCGGCGCATGCTGATGTTCATCAACAGTCCCATGCCGGCCATGGTCGAGACAACCGATGAACCGCCATAGCTGAACATCACCAAAGGAATGCCGACCACGGGCAGGAGCCCTGTGGCCATGCTGACATTGATGACCAGTTGCCAGAAAATAACGGCCACGATCCCCAAGGCAATGAGGGCCCCAAATTTGTCCTTGGATGTTTTGGCGATGTTGATGCCCCAGAGCATCAAGAAAAGGTACAGCACCAAGAGAAACACGGAGCCGGCAAAACCCCACTCTTCCGCCAGCACGGAAAAGGCGAAGTCCGTGTGCTGCTCCGGTAAGAAGTGCAATCTCGTCTGCGTGCCTTTCAGAAAACCTTTGCCCCAGAACATTCCGGAACCGATGGCTATTTTGGACTGGTTGATGTGATAGCCCGCGCCCAGTGGATCCATGTCCGGACTGAGGAACGTCAAGATGCGCTTCTGCTGATATTCCTTCAAGTTCGCCCAAATGAAGGGCACCGCTGAAATGGCACCGAAAACCAGAATCAGGAGAGATTGCCATTTCACCTTTGAAAAGAGAATCATGGAGAAGCAGACCAACGCAATGGTCAAGGCGGTCCCAAGGTCCGGCTCTTTGACGATGAGAAAACAAGGCAGCGCTATGAGCAGAAATGGCCGCCACAAATCTCTCAGTCTGAATTCGTTTACCTGGCCGTGCTCGTTAAAAAAGCGGGCCAAGGTGATGATCAAGACAATTTTCACAATCTCTGAGGGTTGGAACGAAAGACCGCCGAGACTCAGCCATCTTTGAGAACCGGATCGGACATCGCCGACGAAAAAGAGGAGCACGAGCAACGCCACTGAGAAAAAATAGGCGGGGTAGGCGAGCCTTTCCAGTACATGGTAGTCAAAGGTGGTCATCATCAATAAGACGGCAAATCCCACAATGAACCAGTAGATCTGCTTCATAAAAATCTGGGATCCGCCCTGATCCCTGATCGGAAAGGTGGCGCTGTACAGGTTGAGAACACTGATGGTTCCAATAAGAGTCAAAATTCTGAACCAGTCGCCGATCGAACATAGTAAACCCCTAAAGACGAAATTCGAATCACCTATCTTGGAAACCACTCCCCCTCAACGGCCCTATCGATATCCCCTTCTTCTCAGGGGGCCGTCCCAGTGGCGCAGGAGGTGTGGTTGCGGGCTGGACGACCACCCCCCGGCGGTCCCCCTGAACATTCAATGCTTCATGGGCCATGGCTACTGGGCCCCCCTTTGTTCCTGATACTGAGTTACCGTCAGATCTTGGCCATTCCTGACTCGCTCCGATCCTTTCCCCAGGTAACTCTGAATCAGTTGCTTGGCAATTGGGGCTGCGGCGCTTCCCCCATGTCCACCATTCTCAATCAAGATGGCAATGGCCAATGCCGGGTTTTCCACCGGTGCGATGGCCACGAACCAGGCATGGTCCAGGAACTCAGGAGGCAGTTCGTCGCCGTTTTCGTATTCTTTTTCCTTCTCCAGCCCAACCACTTGGGCGGTCCCCGTTTTCCCCGCCACGGTGAGGCCCTTTACTCTCGACCTCGAACCTGTGCCGTGGGGTTCGTTGACAACCCCCGTAAGCGCCTTCCGTATGAGTTCCAGATTCTCCTCCTTCACATCCAAACGGTCCCTGGACTTGGGGGTAAATTCATAGATGTGATTGCCGTTTTTTCCCACATGCCGAATGACTTTCGGTTCGTAAAGGGTCCCCCCATTGAAGATAGCCGAAATGAGCCTGGCCATTTGCAAAGGGGTGACCAGGAGGAAGCTTTGCCCGATGGCCATAGAAATGGTCTCCCCACCCTGCCAAGAAACGCCCCATCTCTTCTCCTTCCATTCGCTGGTTGGGACAAGCCCTTCTTTCTCTGAGCCCAACTCAAATCCGGACAGTCTGCCCAGGCCGCACATTTTTGCGTAGTGGGCAATCGTGTCAACGCCCAGGCGTTTCCCCAGCTTGTAGAAATAGACATCACAGGACTCCACCAAGCCACGGTGTAGAGCGACCTTTCCATGCCCATATCGCTTCCAGCACCGGTACGTATGGTTTCCAAGGGTGAACTGGCCGTTGCATACCACCTCTTCCTCAGGATCGAGAATACCCTCCTCCAGACCTGCCAGAGCGACCACAATCTTGAAGACGGAACCCGGTGGATAGAGCCCCGATATAGCCCTGTTCTGGAGGGGGCAGTCCTTGCTGGATACGATTTTGACCCACTCTGATCGATCGATCCCTCCGATGAACACATTGGGATTAAACACGGGACTGCTGGCCATGGCAAGAATCTCCCCGTTCTTGGGATTCATGGCCACAATGGCGCCTTTCTTCCCTTCAAGCCCCTTTTCAGCCAGGAGCTGAAGGTCCTTGTCGATGGTGAGAACGATGTTTTGGCCGGGCAAGGGCGGTTTACTTGAAATAACCTTGAGTTTGCGCCCTGCTGCATCGACCTCGACCTGTTCCCCGCCTCTCATTCCGTTCAACTCCTTGTCCCATGTCTTTTCCACGCCGTACTTGCCGATGAGGTCCCCGGGCTTGTTGTTGGCATGCCGACCGCTGTTCAATTGAACCTCACTGATCTCGCCAAGATAACCAATCAGATGAGAGGCGAATTCTTTGAAAATATAGTGCCTCTGGGGTTTCACCTGAATCAGGACTCCTGCAAGATTGTAAAGGTGCGTCTCAATAAGGGCCAACTCCTCACGGCTCAGGTTCTTCTTGATCAGAACCGGCTTAAAGGGATGTTTTTCATCGTTTTCATTCAGTCTGTCTTCGATATAAGCCGGATGCAGGCCGATCAACCCCTCCAGGCTTTTCAAAAGTTGCTTCCGGTTCTGGATGTCCTCGGGGATGATGAGCATATCGAAGGAGGGTCGGTTGTCCACAAGCAATTGTCCATGGCGGTCAAATATCATCCCTCTGAAGGGGGCGATATCCTGAAGGTGAATTCGGTTGTTCTCAGACTGGATTCTGTAAGTCGGGCCGGCAGCGATCTGAAGCAACCAGAGCCTCATGACCAGGGCAACAAAGGCCCCTATGACGATGAAAATGACCCACCTCAGCCGCTTGCTGACAATCTCGACAGAGACCGGGTCAAATCCTGAACTTCGCAAGGAACCACTCCTATTATTTATATTTCACCCTTGAGAGTTCCAACCTCCACATCAGCTCCCTACACAGCCTAACGCTCATTTACCCGCCTCAGACGGGTTCATGTCGGGTTCTTGGCGGAACCGGGATGGCTGTTCCCCGAAAGGCGATATCTCAAAAGAATTTCACCGCATATTGCAGCGGGCTGATCTTTGAGGGTTCCTGCCCGCTCGTGCCTGAAGTCATTTGCGTGAAAACCATGGGATTACTCCATAAGTTTCTCAGTTGCCACCTTAGCAAAGGAATACCTCGCATGGCAGGCGGGTGCACCTCGAAAGCCCTAGCAGAATTTTTCCGGACCGACAAAGTCAAAGACCTCTCAAACCCTTAAAGAGCAGTCCGCCTCCGTAGAACGCCATAGATATCGCCTTGAGGGGAATGGTCATCCCGGGCGAAAGCCCGGGCCGCTCCCCATCAGGAACCCTCCTGAAGCCCCCCCAGTTGTGTTCCTGCTACGCTGCGAAAAAGGTAAAAGAAAAACGGTGCAACCAGCCCCGTGGCGATCGCCGATACGGCGAAGGACAAAAAGGACGGAGAAGAAATGGCGATCACCATCGGAAAGGCTTGCAAAAAAGACACAAAAAGAATGTGCTTCAAAAAAACGGCAATGGCGATCAAGATGACCTGTCCTTTGGGAGAGAGAATGTCAAAGAAACGGGATCCAAAATGGACGGTGAGGAAGGCGACCAAATACAGAAATGTGAACAGGCCCAGAACGCCCGCCGAGAAAAGGTCGACCACAAGCCCCTGCACAAAAACGAAAATGGCGGCCCCGGTCGTGCCGTGCCGTATCAGGATATACGCCATGGCCACAATGACGAGGTCCACATCCAGAGACCCGGGCATGATGTCATTCATCCAGTCACCCTTGACCAGCACATACAATAAGGAGACCAACCAGGCGAAAATGTATGAGGCTATTCGGCTTCTTTGGTCCGACTTAATAGGGGGTCCTCCTTGAGTATAACCAGCACTTCTTCCAATTTAGCAAAGTCTACCATGGGGCGGATATGGATATCCTTGAACAGTTTCCATGGAATATTGGATACTTCCAGCACCTTTCCCACGGGGAGCCCCTTTGGAAAGACACGCCCCATGCCTGATGTGACGACCAGATCTCCCGGGACAATATCGCCCGTCTTAACCACATAATCGAGCTTGCACAGCTCAGGGGATAATCCCTTAACGACTCCCTTTTCCCGAGAGCGCTGAACCAGAGAATCCACGGCACTATTTTGATCGATAATCAGCAACACCTTGGCATAATTGGGGGAGACGGAAACCAGGCGGCCCACCACCCCCTTGGCATCGACAACGGGCATGTTGACCTTCAGGCCCGAGTTTGACCCCTTGTCGATAATGACCGACTCAAACCATCCGGAGGGGTCCCGACCGATCACTTGAGAGGCCAATACGGGCCAGTTTATCGTTTTCTTGAACTTGAGGAGCTTTTGCAAGCGCTCGTTGGTGGCAACCAGCTCGCGATACTGGGCGTTCTCCATTCGAAGAGCATTGATCTCCTGTTGCAGTCGCACGTTCTCATCCCCAAGACGGACCAAAGCAAAATACCTCAGCCAAAGCCCTTCGACGGCGTTCACGGTTTGGCTGATGAACTTTTGAATGGGTGCCGTGATTTCAATGATGATCTGCTCAGCGGGATTCCACGAGCGACGCTCGCCCAAATTGGAGGAGATCAAGAGGAGCGCGATAAAAATGAAAACCACCCATATCCAAAATGTTCTGATCCGTTTTAGATTTAGCAATGACCCTAAAGTTTCCTCGGTGACGGGGTTATTTGATGGCCACCTCTCTGAGAATATGGAGATTGTCCAACGCCTTTCCGGAACCAAGCACAACGGCAGAAAGGGGATCCTCCGTGATGGTGATGGGAAGTTTCGTTTCCTCTCGCAGCAGAATATCCAGATTCTTGAGAAGCGATCCACCGCCTGTCAGAACGATTCCGGTATCCACGATATCCGCCGCCAGTTCGGGAGGCGTCTGCTCCAAGGCAATGCGTACGGTTTCTATGATCGTTTCCACTTGTTCCGAGATGGACTTCCTGACCTCATCAGAGTCAATCGTCAAGATTTTCGGAATACCGGTAACCAGGTCCCTCCCTTTGACCTCTATGGTTTCCACCTGGTCTGTGGGATAGGCATTCCCGATGGTCGTCTTGATGATCTCGGAAGTGGACAGGCCGATGAGAAGATTGTATTTGCGCTTGATATGCTGCAATATGGCCTCATCCATTTTGTCGCCCGCAACACGGACGGACTTGCTGTAGACAATGCCTGCCAGAGAAATGACGGCAACCTCGGTCGTTCCCCCACCAATGTCCACCACCATATTCGCTTTGGGTTCCGTGATGGGCAGCCCCGCCCCGATGGCAGCCGCCATGGGCTCCTCAATGAGATAAACCTCTCTGGCGCCTGCGGATTCTGCGGATTCCCGAACCGCTCTCTTTTCCACCTGCGTGATTCCCGAAGGCACGCAGATGATGATCCGGGGCCGAACGAGGCTTCTGCGGTTGTGCACCTTTCGAATGAAATGACGGAGCATGGCCTCCGTAATTTCAAAATCCGCGATGACACCGTCTTTCATGGGACGGATAGCGACAATATTTCCAGGCGTGCGTCCGAGCATCATTTTGGCTTCTTTGCCCACGGCCAGAACTTTGCTGCCGCCTTTGGCATCCTTTCTTACAGCTACCACGGACGGCTCGCTCAGAACGATTCCCCTTCCTTTCACGTAAACCAGTGTGTTTGCTGTGCCCAAGTCGATAGCCAGATCATTCGAGAATAGACCCAGAATGGGATCCAAGAGCATAATGGGTATCTCCTTTCAAAACCGTATCGCGTCTCAGTCAATTATCCTGAATTATCGCGGGTAAAGTCAACAAGATAGATTTCAGCGCTTGACAAAATCTGAAAACTCTGTGTAATAGAGATTTGATTTTAATTCCAGCAGAGAAATGGGTTGATGTATTATGAAAAGAACTTTCCAGCCAAGCAATGTCAAAAGGGCACGTACTCACGGATTTCGGGCGAGAATGCGTTCGAAAGGGGGTATCAAGGTCTTAAAAAGAAGAAGGGCCAGAGGACGAAAACGCCTGACCGTATAATGACTCCCTCAACCGTGTAAAACGATTGCGGTGACTGAATGTGTTCTTTCACTTTTCCAAAGAGTGGAAGGTTATTGAATCGAAAGGACTTTGTCAATGTAAATCGATTGGGCAAAAGAGATCACACGGCCCATTTCACGATCCTTTGTTTGGGCAACCGGCTGGGCATGACGAGATTGGGGATCACCGTAGGTAAACGGACAGGGAATGCCGTCACGAGAAACAGAGTCAAACGGCTCATAAGAGAATTTTACAGACTCCACAAGGCCCATTTCCCCCAGGGCTATGATATGGTCATCGTAGCAAAGAAAGGTGCCGATCATCTGGACTTCTGGAAAATCAAACAGGAACTGGGTGAGTTTTTCTCGGGTAAGATTCGCCGTGTATCAGCTTAGATATATACCCATAGGGCTCATCGGTATATATCAAAAGTTGATTTCACCTTTTATATTCCCTTCCTGCCGCTTTTATCCCACATGCTCCTCCTATGCCCGCCTGGCTTTTGAAAAATATGGCATTTTCAAGGGAGGCATTATATCATTGATCAGGATTTGCAAATGCCACCCCTTTCATCCCGGAGGATATGATCCCCTCAAATAGGCTCCCCGTTAGCATCATGTGAAGGGATAGCTCCCGATCTGTCTTCCTTGTTGGACTCAGGTTTTCTCTATGGAAAAACGGACCATAATTGCATTTGTTCTGTCTTTTTTGATTCTTATCATGTGGTCGTTCCTCTTTGCGCCGAAAAAAGAGCAGCCCCCACAGAAAGAGGAATCCCAAAAGAAAGAGGCCGTCGCCCCTCAGTACGAGGCAAAGCCGACCCCGCAACCCCAACCCTCGGTTGCTCCAAAAAAGCAGGAACTCGCTCCCCCCGGGCCTGTGGTTGAACAGGAAAAGGAAATCCTCGTTGAAACGCCCCTCTACAAGGCGGTCTTTTCCACAGCAGGGGCCACGATCAAGAGCTACAAACTCAAAAATTACCGTGAGAGCGCCGATCCTCAATCGCCTCTGGTTGAACTGGGAAACAGGCAAGACGGGCAAAGCCTTCTCGGGATTACCTTTGAAGCCCCCTCAACCGAAAATCCGGGCCGGGTCTTCTATCAGGCCAGCGAAGAGGCTTTAATCGTTGATTCCAGCGCCTCCCCCCGAGATCTCACCTTCCGGACCGTCACGCCCGAGGGTCTCTCCATCCAAAAGACCTATCGTGTTTATCCGGACAAGTATCCCATTGACGTGCTGGTGAGTGTTTCCAATCAAACAGGAAAAGACATCCAGGGAAATCTTCGAGCGTTCATAGCCAATCTGCCGCCGGAAAAGAAAAAGAGCTATTACTCCTTTGTCGGGCTGGCCTTTCTTCTGAACGACGAGCTGGAGCAGATTAAGCCCAAGGACCTGAAGAAAGAGGAAAAGCGGTTTGCCGGTCAGATCGGATGGATCGCTTATGAAGAAGATTACTTTCTCACGGCCGTCATCCCGGAAGATCCACAATCGGAGGGGAGCTTTCTGGGCCGTGCATTGCCCTCCGGAATTCTGACCGCCACCTATCTGTCGCCCTCCGTCGCTTTGCCGGCACAGAACCAACTGAACTCTCGATTTACGCTCTACTTGGGCCCCCGGGACTTAACCTTCCTCAAGCAAGCGGATAAAAAACTGGATCTGGCCATTGACTTCGGGTGGACCGATATCATTGCCAAACCCCTGCTCTATGCGCTGCGTTTCTTCAACCAGTATCTCCACAATTACGGCGTATCGATCATTATCCTCACGGTTCTGATCAAAATCCTGTTTTGGCCCCTCACCCACAAGAGCTACAAATCCATGAAAGA
>SMTZ1_10011865_pt1 | contig 16470 bp, 13 predicted proteins | sample DeeMarSWOR136_30_FD_25667 | JGI IMG/M metagenome (IMG submission 25667)
GTCCTTTTTGACGAGATAGAGAAGGCCCATCCTGATGTATTCAACGCCCTCCTCCAGATACTGGATGATGGGCGGATGACCGATGGCAAAGGACGCACCGTGGATTTTAAAAACACCGTGCTGATCATGACCTCCAACGTAGGGAGTCAATGGATAAACGATGTGAGAGGTGGAGAGGCCAAAGAGCTTGAAAAAAGGGTCATGGATGCGCTGAGGAGTACCTTCAGGCCGGAATTTCTCAACCGTATAGATGATACCATCATATTCAATTCTCTTGGCAGGGCAGAGATCAAGCGGATCATAGATATCCAGCTCAACCTCTTAAGAAGACGTCTCTCAGAGGCCAAGATCAGCCTGGACCTGACTGACAGGGCCTTAGAATTCCTTGCCGATACGGGATTTGATCCTGTATATGGCGCCCGCCCCCTCAAGAGGGCAATCCAGCGACATGTCCAGGACCCACTTTCTGTGAAGATACTTGATGGCAGTATAACAGAGGGAGACAGGGTAGTGATGGATGTAAAGGATGGGAAGGTGGTGTTTAAGTAAATGAATAGAATATGGAATAATGAATACTGAATATAGAATTTCGACTGTAAAAAACTTCAATATTCAAGATTCGATGTTCTTCATCCATGATTCAATTTTTTTGATTAATCCTCTCCTTTAATTTGTCAGAGCAGTGGAACACAACTGTCCTTCGTGACTTAAGGAAAATCCTCTCGCCTGTCTTGGGATTTGTTCCCTTCCTGGCCCACTTGAATCTAAGGTTGAACTTGCCGAAGCCGGATATAAGGACAATCTCACCCCTTTCCAGTGTCCCTTTCATGATCTCCAGCATGGAATCAATGATCTTCCCCGCCCGCTTGCGTTTTAAAAAGGTATAATTAAGCTCTGGGAAGAGGAATTGCTGCCTTTCTCTGACCCGTTTTTTAAGATGCACGTTATCAATAACACTTGTCACAAGATCCGTCTTTTTCAGGGCCATAATATGCCTCTATCTCTGAAAATGGAAAATAGTCTTGTTTAGTTATTGGCAAAAGATGGCATACCTGTTATTATTTGTCAATTATAACGACAGGAAGGATTCGAGGGAAAGCAGATATACGAATATCGAATATTGAACATGGAATTTTGAATTATGAAGTTTAGAATCATTCAGCATTCGATATTCTGAAATCGATATTCGATATTCACTCTTTAAGCGTTTTGCTTCTGAAAAAAGACCCCTGCCGGACATATATGGCAATCACTATAGGCAAGATGCCCGTTTATTTAATGATTTTACTATATTACATGATGTAACGACCTGGCAAACTAATAACGAAATACCATAAACGAAACGAGCAGCGTAACCGAATAACGTCTGTCGTTCATTCATGAAAGGAGAATAGCCAATTGATCAAGTTAAGACCTGAAAGAATCGATACCTTGGGCCCGAAAAAAATAAAGGCAATCATGGAAAGATCCAAGGAGGATATCTCTTCCATCTATGAGGAGACCCGCCGGATAGTGGAGGATGTCAGGGATAACGGGGATGCCGTCTCCCTCGCGCATTACAGGAAACACAAACAAGATATTTCAAGCAAGGATATTGAGGCAACCAGGGGAGAGATTGATCATGCCTATAAACAGGTGCCAGCAAAGGTGGTTGATTGTCTAAAAAAGGCCGCTGATAATATTATCAGATTTCACCAGGCACAACTTGAAAGGGAGATGTGGTCCATTGAGGTAACCGACGGGATCATTGCCGGCAGGGTCACCAGATCCATGGATATTGTGGGTTGCTATATACCCGGCGGCAGGGCCGCCTACCCCAGCTCCATTCTCATGACCGTACTGCCCGCCAGGGTAGCGGGCGTAGGAGAGGTGATTGCCGTTACCCCACCGGATAAGGGCATGAAGGTTCATCCTGTTATACTTGTTGCCGCTGACATAGCAAGATGTGACAGGATCTTCAAGATAGGGGGACCCTGGGGTATCTCTAGTCTGGCCTACGGGACTGAGACAATACCGCGTGTGGATAAGATCGTGGGCCCTGGAAACAAATATGTCACGGCTGCTAAGATGATTGTCTTCGGTCATGTGGATATAGATTCTCCTGCTGGACCGAGCGAGGTCCTTATCCTCGCGGATGATAGCGGTGACGCTAAACTAATCGCCCTGGATCTCCTTTCCCAGGTTGAACATGATCCTGATTCGGCCGCAGTACTGGTAACCCCATATGGAAAACTTGCGAAAGATGTCTGTAATATTATAAACATGGAGTTCGACTCACTCCCCAGGAAGGAAATCCTGGAGGCTTCCCTGACCAGGCACTCGCATGTACTGATAGCAACGGACATGGATCAGGCAATTGATTTTGCCAATGAGTACGCCACCGAGCACCTTCGGATCATGACAAGAGATCCATTTATCACCCTGAACAGGATAAGGCATGCCGGATCCATCTTTTTGGGACCATATGCACCGGTGCCCGCAGGTGATTACGCATCAGGGACAAATCACGTCTTGCCCACAGGTCGATGCGCCCGGATGTTTTCTGGTCTCTCTGTGGACGACTTTATTAAAAAGCCGACCTTCCAGTATCTTAGCAAGGAAGGGCTGGCCGGCCTAAGGGATGTGATCGTTACATTAGCCGAGGCGGAGGGACTTCCTTTACACGCAAAGGCGGTTAAGGCACGGTTTGAATAAGTGATTGCCCAGATAGGATTCTGCGGCTAGTTTTGCTATGATGTCCCGTGGGGGTCTCTTCTCAGAGGCGAAGAAATAATCTGCAAGAAATCGACATAAGGATGTCGTTACCGAAAGCGGCATCTTCGACAGGCGGGCGACAAAAACCCGGTCACTCTGATCTTCTCAAGACGATATCTACAGGCTTTATTGCCGATGGTCTTATTTTTAAGGGTCTGATAGGCTCTTTCCGGTTAGTAACCGGATATTCTGCCATAACTTCAGGGGAGTAAACCCTTAAAAATAAGACCATTGCCGGGCTTGGTCGGAATTTCTTTTGAGATATCGTCTTTCGAAGAACAGCTGTGGCCTGTGATTGCCCGCCTTTGTTACGAGTTATGAAAAATATCGGGCACTGTACTATCTCGCCATGGAAAAGAGATCCCATGGGACATTAGATTAATATTAACTGCAAAATCTGACCGGATAGCAGGGACAAGATATCAAAATCTTTTTGACAATAGCTTTTTAAAGGTTTATATGGTATGACCTTTTATCACAGGGCCGTTAGCTCAGTCCGGTAGAGCAGCGGACTTTTAATCCGTTGGTCGTGGGTTCGACTCCCGCACGGCCCACCACAATTTTGATATTGGAAACTGGATACTAGATACTGGATAATATATGCTGTGTCTTCATGTCTTTTTATCAAGCATCCAGAAACCAGCATCCAATAGCGGTACTTCTCGTCCCCATCGTCTAGTCAGGTCCAGGACACAGGCCTTTCACGCCTGCAACAGGGGTTCAAATCCCCTTGGGGACGCCATTATCTGTCTCTTTGATTAATTTATGTGATAAAATGGTACATTTTTTTTGCATGGCCCCCCTGATATTTCACTATTAAAACGAGCCTTCTAAAATTATTCTTGCAATTTCCTCATTTACTGTTAATTTATTAAATTCCAATAGTTCCAAATTTTGAGGTCTTTTGTAAGGCCTTATATCATCGACCCCATTCTAACGTGGTATACGGAAGTCAACTTCAAGTGTTCTAGGGGTCCTGGGCTCAGGGGGAGAAAAAACAACTACTTTGCTCATGTTTAAAAGATTATATATTGCCTCTTTATTAATTCTTACTATATCTGGGTGCAATGTCCTTGATCGCCACGATGAAAAGGATGTTATTACCGTAGGAAGCACAGGCATCTCCAAGGATGTGGTGAGGCGAGATATTAGGCGCATAATCTCTGAGATGGGGATGACTGAGGATGAGGCGGACCTTGCTATTAAATCTATTATTGGCAAGGTGATAGAGAAATATCTGATTATGGAATATGGAAAGGAGGAGGGTATAACGATACAGGATGATGAATTAAAGACGGCTTTAAAAGAGATAAAGAAGGATTACCCGGAAGATGTCTTTAACGCGATACTCCTGGAGAGATATATAGATTATGATACCTGGCAGGAGGAATTAAGACAGGATCTTCTTCTTAGGAAGATTATTACAACTGTCTTTGAAGGGATGCCCCATGTAAGCTTTAATGAAACCATGGCATATTATGAAACACATAAGAATGAGTTCATGCGACCACAAATGGTTCGAGCAAGACAGATTGTCACGAAATCCAGGGAGGAGGCTGAAAAGATACTGGACCGCATTGCCAAAGGAGAGGAAATGGAAAAACTGGCAAAAGACTATTCCATTACGCCGGAGGCTAAGGATGGGGGGCTCCTGGGTTGGATCCCGAAGGGAAGGCTGGAAGAGGACATGGAGGCGGTCATTTTCGCCCTGCCGATTAATACTATAAGCCCTATTGTAGAGTCACCATACGGTTACCACATCTTTGAAGTCCTATCTGTAAGAGCTGAGGGATTAAAGACGCTGCCAGAGGCCAAGGTGGATATTGAGTCAATCCTCACTCTTCAGAAAAGAGAATTATTTTACGGAAAATGGATTGAAGGATTAAAAGACCGTTTTCCCGTGAATATAGACGAAGAAGTGTATAGTGATTGGAGGATAACAGAGGGATGAACGGCATGAGGAACTATTTTATATCAATCTTCGGTATAATAATCTTGTTGGGCTTAACATCACGTGTATCCGCGGAGATCACTAACAGGCTGGTGGCCTTTGTTAATGATGAAGTGATTACTCTCCACGAACTGGAAAAAAAGATAGGCGAGATGACAGGCAAGACACCCACGGATATAAGGGCTCAGGACGAACAACAGTATATTGAGATAAGACAGGCAATACTGGAAGACCTAATTAATGAAAAGATTGCTAAAACGAAGATAGAGGAGCTGGGTATTGAGGTTACTGAGGGCGAGATTGATTCTCATATTGAGAATATAAAAAAAGAGAACCGGTTTACTCAAGAGGAGTTGATAGAACAATTGAAGGCCCAGGGGCTAACCTATATGAAGTATAGGGCGAATATTAAGGACACCCTGGAGCGAAACCAGCTTATCGACTACGAGGTAGTATCAAAGACTATTGTCAGGGAAGAGCAGATAATAAAGTATTATCAAGATAATATTGAACAATTCAAGACAGAGGAGCAAGTCTTTCTGGCGGGGATCTTTCTTATGAAAAATGTTTCTGATAATGAGGAAGAATCGGCTGAACTGAAAAAAAAGGCCGAGCTTATACTTTCCAGGCTTAAAAACGGAGAAGATTTCAGTATCCTGGCAAAGGAATTTTCCCAGGGCCCGGGCGCTAATGAGGGAGGGGAGCTTGGGGCATTCAAGACCTCTCAGATCGAACAGGATCTGGTTGATATCCTTGCAAAACTACCCGAAGGCGGAATAAGCGATCTCATTGAAAGAGAGAACAGCATACAGATTATCAAACTTATCAAGAGAGACGGAGGAAAACCAAGGCCTCTCGAGGAAGTAAGTGATTTGATCTATGAAAAACTGTATTCAGAAGAAATAAATAATAGGTATACCTCCTGGCTTGAGGAACTTCGAGAAAGCTGCTTTACAAAGATAGTTTTTTAGAACTTCAAAAGGAAAATCAAAGGGAAGATGGTCTCTCCAAAGATATCAGGCGTAGGCAGTCTCTTAAAACGTGAAAGGGAGAAAAGGGGGCTAAGTCTTGATCAGTTATTCCAGATTACCAGGCTCAGAAAATTTTATCTGGAGGCCCTTGAGGACGAAAAATGGGATAATCTGCCCTCCCCTGTTTATGTAAAGGGTTTTATCAGATCTTATGCCCAGGGTGTTGGCATTGATGCCCAGGAGGCTATTAGCCTGTACGAACGTATAGCGCCTGCTGAGGAAGAGGTCCCCATACCCCTTAAAGTATTAAAGGAGCCCAAAAATAAGATACCCTATTTTATTATCCCTTTGATCGCAGTTCTGGTCTTTGGCATATATATACTTGTAGATTATAAAGACTTGTTTCCCCCAGACCTTATATCGACAGTCCAGGAGGAGAAAGAGCCAGAGCCGGCATCTGAACAGGAGATATATATCACGGATCATGGACAGGAGAACGGCCTGAGACAGACAGGCGGCCCCGAACAGTTGCAAGCGGGTAACAATATTCAGGATATACCTGTTGAAAAGGCAGTCATAGCTCAGCCGGCCATGCCGCCTGAGCCTGCCGTCCATGCTTTAGCTCTACCCCTTCCTGCCTCCAACGGGCTAGTTCTGACAGGCATTGTTAACATGAGTACCTACATCAAGATATATATGGATGACAATCCGCCCAAGGAGTATATCTTCAAGCCTGGCAGCAGGCCTCAGTGGGTTGCCAGAGAGGGGTTTTTTTTGGTTGTAGGTAATGCGGCAGGCATAGAGTTTGACTTTAACGGAAAAAGGACAACAGGTTTGGGGCCAATTGGCAAAGTGATCAGGATAAGTTTTCCTGAAGATTTTAAACCTGAGATTTATGGAAACTGAATTGGAAAATTTCCTTCAGATACTCGAAGAGAGGGGATTTGTTGAACAGGCTACGGACAGGGATTCTATCCGGAACATGTTAAAAGAACCTGTTACATGTTATATTGGATTTGATCCCACTGCATCCAGCCTCCATGTTGGGAATCTCGTGCCGATAATGTCCCTGGCGCACGCCCAGATGAAAGGGCACCGGCCAATTGCCCTTATTGGAGCAGGGACAGCGCTTGTAGGCGATCCCAGCGGCAAAACGGAGATACGCCCTGTTATGACCGGGGATGAAATCGATAAAAACGCCGAAGGGATTAAAAAACAGCTTTCCAGATTTATTGATTTCAGCGATGGCAGGGCTTTAATGTTAAACAATGCCGCCTGGCTGGTAGATCTTCATTATATCGATTTTTTAAGAAACATCGGCCGTCATTTTAGCGTCAACAGGATGCTGACTACGGAAAGTTACAGGACCCGGTTGAAAACGGGGCTTAATTTTATAGAATTTAATTACATGCTCCTTCAGGCATATGACTTCAAATACCTTTTTAATCACTACAACTGCCGCCTGCAATTGGGAGGGAACGACCAATGGGGAAATATCCTTGCCGGTGCGGACCTGATAAGACGTATGGACAATGAGCTAGTCCATGGAATAACGTTTCCGCTTATCACAACTTCGTCCGGCATCAAAATGGGCAAGACACACAAAGGTACGGTATGGCTTGATCCGAAATTAACCTCTCCTTATGATTACTACCAGTACTGGATAAACCAGGATGATAAGGACATCAAGAGATTCCTGGCACTCTTTACATTCCTGCCCATGGCCGAGATTAATAAGCTGGGGGTCTTGAAAGGCGAGGATATCAGACAAGCAAAGGAAGTGCTGGCCTTTGAGGCTACCATGATCTGCCACGGCAGAAAAGAGGCTGAAAACGCGAGGAGCGCATCACAGCAGCTCTTTAAAAAGGAGGGGCAGCTATTATCCGATTCCATCCCTTCCTATCACATAGATCCCGAAGAGATCAGCAAAGGGATCCCCGCTTATATCCTGTTCGAAAAGACAGGCCTCTGCGGGACAAGATCTGAGGCGCGTCGAATAATCACCCACGGAGGGGGATATATAAACGGCAAAAAGATTGACACCTTTGATCAGATTATAGGGCTGCGTGATATGGATAATGGTTCCATATTATTGAGAGCGGGCAAAAAGAGATATGTCAAGATCGCTATTTGATAAAGCTCGGAGCATATTGCCCTCTTCGCCCGCAATCCGCAGACAGGTGGGATTATCGTGATGGATGATAATCATACACCAAAAACGGATGAGCGCGAAGAAGGTCTTGAACTTACTCCAATGATGCGGAACGGGGACAGGGCTCTGGTACCCTATGATCCTCTTCAATTTTACGCTATCAGGGTAAAGGAACATAATGACCAGCAAGCGGCATATAGGCTCATCACGTCCAACCTGAGACTTGTTGTAAAGATCGCGATGGATTTTCATCGTTACTGGACAAAAAGCCTCCTTGATCTCATCCAGGAAGGGAATATAGGACTGATACAGGCAGTAAAGAAATTCGATCCATATCGCGGCATTAAGTTCTCTTATTATTCTTCTTTCTGGATAAAGGCCTATATGTTAAAATTTATTATGGAGAACTGGAAGCTGGTAAAGATCGGCACAACTCAAACACAACGCAAGCTGTTTTTTAATCTGGCCAAGGAGAGGGACAGGCTGATAGCGGAGGGATTCCTGCCTGAACCCAGACTCCTGGCGGAACGGCTTGATGTCAGGGAAGAAGATGTTGATGAGATGACACAGCGCCTAGGGAGCGGAGAGGTCTCTCTCAATGCCCCTATAGGTAATGGGGGAAAAGAGGAATACAGCTCTTTTTTACCGGACAAGAGTATGGATGTTGACGAACAATTATCAGAGGCTGAAGGCCGGAAAATACTACTGAAAAAGCTTGAAGAATACAGAAAAAGGCTCTCTGAAAAAGAGCTGGACATATTTGATAACCGTATTATGTCTGATAATCCCGTTACCTTACAAGACCTTGGCGACAAGTATAATATATCCCGCGAGAGGGTCAGGCAGATCCAGGTTAAGATAGTAAATAATATAAAAAAGTGGCTTATGGAAGAGATCCCCGATTTCATGGATGAGTTCTCGGATTTCATTAAATAAACAAAAAGTCATTAAACTTTCGAGACATCTAATCAATATGAATTATACAGGTACAAAGACCTATCTTTACATGTTTATGGCATTTACGGCATCCATCCTCCTATCGTGTGCCATCTCCTGTGCGGGAATAGAGAGGAAATCGATCGCCACGTAGGAGATCCTTTCCAAATCAATGCCGGACAGCTCGATAGTCCGAAAGGACACGACCAGCCAAGACTCAAAGTCCATTGATAACGAGGTCAAGATTGACAAGGAAACATATCTGAATTTTATCCTGGCTTCTCTCAAAACTATCCGTGGTAATTATAAGGAGGCAAAGGATTACCTATCCAAGGTCATCAAGAACGATCCTGATTCGATATATCTTAATAAAAAAATGGCCATCCTTCTGGAAAAACTGGGAGACACCAAAGAGGCAATCAGGCATGCGCAAAAATGCGTGGAAATTGATCCCAATGATATTGAATCACATCTCATTCTTGCAGAATTATACTTTATTTCAGGGGATAAGGCATTGGAACAGAAGGAATATGAAATAGCTCTTGATCTCGATCCCCAACAGCAGCGTGTAAGGTTGATTTTAGCTACCGTCCTTATCAGAAACGGCTTTTCAAAAGAAGCGCTGGGGCACCTGGATGTGTTGATAAAACAGAATCCGGAGCTTACCATAGCCTATTATTATCGGGGAAGGGCGCAGATAGAATTAAACAATTATCAGGAGGCGGAGAAGGAATACCTCCATGCCCTTGAAATAGATGGCAACATCGAACCCGCCCTTTTTGACCTGGCCAGCCTGTACCAGATGGAAAAGAGGTTTGAAGAAGCGATCTTTCTCTATGAGAAATTATTGACCCTTTATCCTTCAAATATGGTCGCAAAGGAACGGCTCATAGCCCTATACAACAGCCTCGGCCAAATAGATAACACCATGAAGCTCCTGGAAGATATAAAGAGAGAATCCGACCCAGGGGATCCGATACGTCAGACCCTAGGCCTGTTCTATCTCAGGCAAGGTAAAATTGCGGAATCCATCGCCGAACTGGACCTCATTGTAACTGCCTCTCCCAAGGATTATAAGTCAAGATATTACCTTGCCATAGCTTACGAGGAGAACGGCCAACCGGAAAAGGCACTTGGGCACTTCAGCCAGATACAAAAAGGATCCGAATATTTCACCAGCGCTCAAATACATGTTGCCTATATCCTGGATGATAAGGGGGAATCGGATAAGGCGATAGATATCATTAAAAAGGCTATTGAAGTTGATAATAAGAATATTGATCTCTATATAATACTTGCCTCCTTGTTTGAATCGCAAAAGAGTTATGATAAGGCCATTGAGGTTATTCAAGAGGGGCTTAAAAACGATGATAAAAATATAGAGCTTATATTTCGGTTTGGCGTGGTGCTGGATAAATCGGGAGATAAGGATGGCTCCATAAAACAGATGAGAAGAATACTGGAGATCGATCCTAATAATGCCGATTCCCTGAATTACATAGGCTATTCCTATGCAGAGAAGGGAATAAACCTAGATGAGGCCATGGATCTGATACAGAAGGCCCTAAAGATCAAACCCGAAAGCGCCTATATCATTGACAGTCTTGGATGGGTCTATTATCAGAAAGGGCTCTATGATGAGGCCTTGGAATATTTAGAAAAGGCCTTCTCCCTTCTATCCGATGATTCTACTATTGCCGAACATCTAGGAGATGTCTACCTTAAAAAGAGTAACTACGAGAGATCACTAGAGATGTATCAAAAGGCCCTGACCCTCAAGCCTCAATATGTGGACAAGATCCTTAAAAAGATCGAAGACGTTAAGAAACTTCTTGAATAGGAAGAAGGAGAATATTGAATAATGAATATTGAATATCAAATCTCGAAGGAAAAGTAATTCAACATTGGAAATTCGCTGTTCAACCTGCCCGCCCATGCCTCTTGGCAATAAAGGCTCTATATACTAAAACTTATACTGAAGAAATAAATGGGCATCATCAGTGAGATAGGGCTTTGGCAGGCGGGTATTCTTCATTTCAAAGATTTGTGATGATCATCCAAGAAGTCAAGGGGTTAAGTGAAAAAAACAATTTCAGGTGTCAACCTATCCTTCCGAAATATATCATGCCCTGCCAGGGCAGCTCTCATTTCATTGATTATTTTAATCACGATCTTCCCCGTCTTAGGGTGCGCAATCGGTTATCGGCCCGTGTCTAAGGGAGGTCCTCTGCCTTATGACCCCGCAGGACTCATTATGAAGATGATTGATCAGGAAAAGAGTGTGCCTTCATTTTATGCCTCCGGTACTGTCTTGGTAAAAAGCTGGGCATGGAAATCAGAGGCCGAGCTACTTATAGCCGGGACCAGAGAGCCCTTAAAGATCAAATTAGAGATCACCCATCCCTGGGGCAAACCCATCCTGCATATCCTGATAGACAGCAACAGGCTTGAGATCCTATCCTTTGATGAGAAGAGAGTCTATATTGGAGAATTGTCGGCCGAATCCCTCTCTAGATTCTTTTTGCCAGGGGAGTTTTGCGATCTCAATCTTATCTGGTCTGTTTTAAGGGGATATCCCCATATCGCCATACATGACAGGATCTCATATTCAGACATGTACAGGATCAATCTGATTGATCAGGAAGATATGGATATAGAGATAATTGATCTATACCCCGAAAATCTTCTGCCAAAAAGGGTCTTATTTCCCGGGGATTCTCTGGATATCTTCTTCTCCGGTTATAAAAAGAGCGACGGGATAGATTACGCGGAGAAGGTGACTGTAAATAATTTTGAAGGCGGGAAGGATCTTATCATAAAAACCAGTAAGATGGTCTTTAACAAACCTGTCCCTGATGCGATCTTCATCCTGGAAAAACCCAGGACATTCGAGACCGTATACATGGATGAAAGATGATACATGACAAACGTTTAGACCTGATCCTGTCTGTATCAACCGCCGATGCTGGACATCCCTCGTGCGCAACTCCGCGGCCCCAGCAGGCTCAGGTTATGACTTTTAGGTTTCTCCAGTATGGCCTTTTCAAGCAGGTTCAGGATCTCGGCATCCCCTTTCCCTTCCCTCAAGACGGTTTTTATATCTATCTCCTTATCCGAAAAAAGGCAGCTCCTTATGTGACCATCCGCAGTCAGCCTCAAACGGTTGCAGATGTTGCAAAAATGGTTACTTAAGGCGCCTATAAGGCCGATCTCTCCCCTTGCCCCATCAAGGACAAACCTCTGGGCAGGGCCGTCAAGGGAGTCCCTTTTAAGGATGGAAGTGAGAGGGCCTATCTTCTGGATAAGGTTATAGATCTCCATTATAGAGATAAATCTTTCCATTCTCCAGCCGTTATCCCTCCCCACCGGCATATTCTCTATAAAGCGCACATGATATGGTTTATCCAGGGTGAGGCGGGCAAAATCCTCTATCTCATCATCGTTGATCCCCCTTATTGCCACTATGTTTATCTTGATGGGATCAAAGCCTACACGCTCCGCCTCATGGATCCCTTCCCAGACCTGGTTAAAAAGATCACGGCCCGTGATCTTGAAGAAGCGTTCTCTCTTCAGGGAATCAAGGCTGATATTGATGCGATTTATGCCACTGGCCTTTATATCCGATGCAAATTCCTTTAAAAGAACACCGTTGGTGGTCAAAGTTATTTCTTTTAGACCTTCAAGATTGCTCAATCTTTTAATGAATTCGATAAAGCCTTTTCGGACCAGTGGTTCTCCGCCTGTCAATCTGATCTTGCGAATGCCCTTTTGTATGGAAAGCTCAACTATGCGTAGTATCTCCTCATATCTGAGGATACTATCATGGGGCATGAAGTCGACGCCCTCCTCCGGCATACAATAGATGCACCTTAGATTGCATCGATCTGTTATTGAAATACGCAGATAATTTATTGTGCGGTTATTATTTTCTGAAAGTATTTCGTTATTCATTGAACAAGACCTTTTGTCTATCATCATGAGCATGTCCATGGAACCCGTCTTCCTTGACTGGAGAGGGCCTATCCTTTAAAAAATAACGGTCAAACATCCTGTTGAAATCCGTCCATGCCCCTTCTTTAATGTCTTTTTCCATAAAGCGTGTCAACCCGTTTATCTTGGCATCAAGATCATCAATAAGGTGGAGGGCAAAGGCCTCTAAAAACTTGGGTCTCTTAGGGGAGCCGAATTCATATTCCCCATGGTGACTGAGTATGATGTGTTTCAGTCGGAGAGCAATATCGTGCGGGAAGTTTTTTATCCCGGCAATCTTTTCATCCAGCATCACGACCCCCTGCACCAGGTGACCGAGGAGTCTTCCTTCATCCGAGTATTCTATCCAGGTATCATATCTGAATTCTTTTACCTTGCCTATATCATGCAGGAAGGCCCCTGTTATCATCAGGTCCTTATCCAGGTTTGGATACTGTTCTGTCACACGCAAGGACATCTGGCAGACAGAAAGCGTGTGCTCCAGTAGTCCTCCGATGTAGTTGTGGTGAAAGTTCTTCGCAGCAGGCGCCCTTTTAAAGAGTTCCATAAAATCGCGGTCTGAAAGGAACCTGTTGGAAAGGGTTTTGAGATGACTGTCCTTTATCTTAGCAATAGTGGTTCTTAGAGACCTCATCATCTCGTCTATATCGCCCGGGGCGGACTCAAGGAATATTGTCGGATCCGCTTCATCGGCCACCTTTAGATTCGAAAGAACAAGCTGGATCCGGTTCTTATATGAGGTCGCGTGTCCCTCCACATCCAGTACATCCCCCTCATTAAACATAGAAGACAGTTCCAGGGCGTTCTCCCACACCCTGGACTCCACATCGCCCGTGCGGTCGGACAAGGTGATGCTTATGAAAGGATCTCCGTTCTTAGTCTGTCCCGTCTTCTTAACCTTGACCAGATAACATCCATGAACATGATTGTCCTCTTTGATATCCTTTATCCATGTATGGGATGCAGGACTTATCGTCTCTGATCTTTCCCGTTTAGTCATCAAAGCTCCCTTCAGGCCCTTTTTTACTGGAGATCTTCATTGCCCGTTCTCTGATCTTCTCCTCTGTCCATCCGGCCATATCCTCTATCCTCTGCGTCTTTGGCTCCATATTAAAAGATCCCGCGCTCAAAATGGCCTCAATGGCAAGAGGGGCGGTATCCCGGGCATTAAACACATTTGTCAGCAGGTCATAAACAAAGGCTTCAACCGCTTTTATCATCCTCTCCCTTATCTCTCTTGATTGTCCCAGCATCTTGTTTTCAAAAGGAAGGTTTAGTTTCTTGTAATCTCCTGCCTTGATACCCTTGGATTTGGCATAAGCCACCATCTCGTTCCACAGTGATTCAGACAGTCCCATGTCCTGAATTTTAAAGAATTCGCCGTTATCGTCCATAAAGGCGTTACCGAATTCATTAACCTTCACACCCCATGAAATAAACTGAAGGGCGGTGGCTACATTAGCCTTGGTAGTCGCGGTCTCCCTTGCTATGCTGCGCAACCTTTCGGTATTATTCCCTGAAGTCCCATGCTGGGCGCCCGATATCCTGTATTTGGCCAGGGCATCGTGAATCTCTCTTGTCAATCCTACCTGTATGCCCTGATCGCTCTCCTCAATGCCATGCGTGGTCCCGTTATTAAGGGCTATCCAGTCCGGGAAGATCTCATGGGCATTCAATCCCTGGATAAGAAACAAGGCCTCTTCCACCGTTGATAGACCCTCCTTGCCCTTAATCTCACCTACCTCTGTCTCGTACCCTGCCCACTTGGGAAAATATGGATAGAGCTCGATATTGGCCAGGAGGTTCTGGTCGTCAGGTAGATGAGATGCATCAATAGCGATAGATGTGATTCCCGCATCGAACATACTGGGGATCTCCACCTTGGCTGCCTCTTTGTCCTTGTCTCCCTTGATGCCGTAGTGATCGGCATGGATCGCGACAGGGATCGTTAAACCGAGTTGATTCATGATGTCATCCACATAACCGGCCATATTCCATAGGTTTACGGCGCAATACGCGTTAGCCCCTCCCTCTGATTTTGCAATCTCTATTATAATGGCGGCATTAGCCCTCTGAGCAGCGCTTAATGCCCCCTGGATTACAAAACGGTTTCTCGCATTAGCTGCGATTGTCATGGCCTTTCCCTTGGCTATCATTGCGCGGTCGATGATCTTTCCGCTCACAATCAGCGCCCTTGAATTGGGGAACAACCTCTTTATATTGGGCGGACGCCCTATCTCAAGGGCCTTTTTAAAATCCTTTTTCTTGATCTTATCCCCTTTAATAGCCATATTGCACCTCCCTAATAAATAAAAGGTTATCGCTCTATATGAAAATACAGAATTAAACGATTCTGATATGCCTCAAACCTTCTAAATATTTTATCGTATTTTATTACATAATCTCAAGGTCTTTCACACGACTCGGTCCAGCATCTCAAGGTTAGTGAAGGATATATATAAGTGGTCATATTTCTATAAGCGGGCTACAGATGTCCAGTTATTTAAATCTTTGATTATAGACGTAGTAGGACTACCGGAGATTGAATAAGTGGTAAGGATGCCTTACTTGTACTTCTCAAATTTCGAACGGTCTATATCCGCCTGATCTTTCAACCTTTTTAACCAGGTATCGTAAAGGGATAGTCTCTTCAACAACATCTGCGAGTCGGCGTATGGCCCTTTTTCTTGCCTATATTTCTCCTTGTCGATCCCCTCTTCCGCCTCCCATCTGATTACGAGCACCCCGTCCTCGTTTTCCAAGACCGCATCGGGATATCTGTTGTTTTCGCTCAACTTGAAGGCCGCATCATTCAGACCGGGCGTCACACCGATCATTTCAGGGGAATCCATCCTGGTAAAAAAGTTCGTTATTTCCGGTTTCTTATTCATTGTTTTAGCGAGTTCATCCCAATCAGTCCCTTCTCTGAGTTTGGCAAGATATCTCTCCGCCGCTGATTTTGCCTCCCGGGCCGCCAGATAAGCCGCATAATCTATTTCTAATTGATCTGAAACCTCGGTCATTTCAGGCAGGTAAGATGGCTTTTTATCGACAACCTGTATGATATAGAATATGTTATTGAACTCTATTAACTCGCTGACGTCTGTTTTTTGAAGTGCAAAGATTGACTGCCTGAGTTCTGCATCTCCTTGAATATATGGGATGGATTCATCTTGTGAAAAATAGTCCGTGTTGATAACGGTGAGATTATGTTGTCGGGCGAATTGAGCCAGATCCACATCATAGGGCATCTGGTCCATAAGGGATAACGCCTTTTCATTGGCGAGATCGGCGCTTGCATTGCTGATCAATATGTCAGAAATCTGATCCCGAACATCTTCAAGGTCATTTATGCTCTCTTCCCTTATATCCTCCACTTTGACAATATGATAACCAAAGGTAGTCTTAAAAAGATCACTTACCTGTCCTTTCTCCACATTAAACGCTGCTTCTTCAATTGGCCTTATCATGCGACCCCTTGAAAAATACCCAAGGTCCCCGCCCTGATCCTTTGTCGAGATGTCTTCCGAGTATTCCTTTGCCAGCTCCGAGAAATCCTGACCTGCACGGGCCTTCTCAAGGACTGATAATGCCTTCCCCTTTATCTTTTCCTCCTGTTGCGCAGAGGCATCTGACGGGACGCTGAACAGGATATGCCTTGCCCTTACCTCCTTTTCCCGCATGAACTGGTCCTGGTTATCTTCATAATAATACTC
>SMTZ1_10005164_pt1 | contig 16467 bp, 14 predicted proteins | sample DeeMarSWOR136_30_FD_25667 | JGI IMG/M metagenome (IMG submission 25667)
GAACGTCCTGGCGTATACCTTTGATAATGAATTCATGAGTGAGGCTGCAAAGCGGAATATTCAGAGAACTTTGCGTAAAATCAATGTTGACCATGTATGGTACCGCCCCGAAGAAGGTTTTTGGAACAAACTTTACTCCGCTGCATTCAAGGACATACTAACAAACCGATCTAGCGAATTGTGCCCGCAACATGTATGTTCTCAGTGTTCCAGGGTCACCGACTTTTATGCCAATAAAATAGCTATGGAGAATGATATCCCGCTGCTTTTTTACGGGCTTAGTCCGCATCAACTTTGGGTTCCCAAGCTCGTATTACCTAAATATGGGGTTGTTCTTTCCTATCTCGTTAACAAGTTACTCTACAGTCTTGGCATCCGGCAGCGTTTTAGTTGTACACTTGATGACAAAGAACAAAAGGAGCTTCGAATACCCCTCTGGGGCTTGAGGAAAGTTCCGTACCTGATAACGCCCTTCTATGCACTGGGGTATGATATACCCAAGATAAAGGAAACAGTCTTTAAAATGGACCTTATTGCACCCGGTGATGAGCATCCGCTGAGCAGCAATTGCCTGTTAAACTATCTAATGATTGATCTTGACTATAGAAGATTCAGATACAATCCCTATTTACAGGAATTCAGCCAACTCGTGAGGGAGGGAAATCTGAATCGCCAGGAATGGCTGTTATTATTTGAGCAAGTGGATCAGAAAATCGAAGAAGGTACTTGGGAACGGGATAAGATAGACTCTGTCCTGAAAAAGTTGGGATTAACTAGCTGCTATCAAGAGTACATCGCCAAGTTGAAGTAGCTCCCTAGTTTCATCTTATCCAAAAAGTACATTCACCCCTGCACTAGCAATAATGTAAATAACTTCTACCCCACGTCATGGTTTTACTATTAGGTCATGTCCAGTTTGTTAGCTTTCCTCAGCCTCTTCTTGGCACTTTCCAGGAGCCTATTTACATCCTCCGGGGAGAAATCCGGGGTTTTCACATAGCTGCGAGAAGCGAGCATCGCCTCATCGGAAGGTTCATAGCCCTCAACAAGCCACCCGTTGTTCACGCAGTCTTCGTAGAGCTTCGTACCTGTGCCCGGTTGAAAAGCCCAAATCCTTATTTTTTCTAAGCCACTGGAGAAAGCGAATTCTACAGTATTTTCCATAGTTTCTATCGTTTCCCCCGGAACACCCAATATCAAGTATCCCCCTGGAATGATTCCTGCTTTTTTACATAGCCGCGTCACTTCTGGTACTTTCTTTACATCAATCTTCTTATTTATTACTTTGTCAAGAATTTCCTGATTTGCGTTCTCTATCCCGAAGTAAATCTCATTAAATCCTGCTTTCTTCATAAGGGTAAGTGTCTCGAAATCAAGCCACGGTGCCAGACACATTCCACTAACGGCTATGAGCGTCAGGTGTAAACCTCTCCTAATCACTTCCTCACAGATCTCCACGACCCATTTTTTAGAGACATTGAAATTATCATCTACTATGCTGATCGCTTCCACTCCATAGTCCTTAACCAGCATTTCAATTTCCTCAAGCACATTACTTGGAGAGCGCATCCTGTACAACTGGCCATAAACGCTGGTAGGGGAGCAGAAATGACAGTTGAAAGGACATCCTCTGCTGGTGAGAATACTGGCGCGCTTCACTGACGAGTACCCCCGGAATAGAGCCAGTTTCCGCGAGAGCATGATATGGCGCAGCCTTATCCTAAGGCGTTCCCAATCCCGGTTGAATCTCAGCCAGGTAATCAACGTATTGAGTCGCTCGCGTGGAGAGCCAACAAGCAGTGAGCTTGAGTAATTTGCGAACGGGACAAGATCTCTCCTCGGAAAGGGTATCTCATCAAGGTCGTCTATAGGCTTCCTGAACTCATTTCTGATAATGTTATTCCCATTCTTGTAAACTATCCCGTTAATCTTATCCAGATCGGTTGCCTTCCTATCCAGGAGTTCTTTAAAAGTCAATTCCCCCTCTCCGACCACTACCATATCAACAGATGGGTTCTCCGAGAGAATACGCTCGGGTTCAACGCTAGCATGAGTACCTCCAATAACGGTCACTATATTCTTATCGCTGTCTTTTATTAATTGAGCTATGTGGCAGGCTTGTCGCATTTGCGTTACGAATTGCATGCTTATTCCAACCAAGTCTGGATGCCACATAGAGATAACATCCTTTATCTGATCCGGGTATGCCCCTACCCGAACCCGGCCATCGGGCAGGGCTTGATATTGGCAGGGGAATTCGCCGACACAATCTAAGATTCGCACCTGATGCTCACCCTCAACCATGGTAGCGAGATATTCCAGAGCAAGGGGTTCATATGGCAAGTGAGGCACCCAAGCTCTCGGTATAACGTAATAGGGATTTATGAGTAATGCTTTCATATAAATACCCTATTCTTTTATAAATTATTTTAACATAATATCGTGGCCTCCAACCAGCTACATCTCTACTAAGATAACAGTGAAATAGTACTTTCTGGACGTGGATATAATCTTCTAAGATATTATATCCTTAGCGGAATCATTCTTGAATATGTCCTTCAAGACTCTTCCATCCAGATCTTTCGATATGGGAACGCCGAATATATGTAGAATGGTTGGAACGAGGTCATAGATACTGGCGCCCTGTATTTCAACGCCCTCTTTGATGCCGGCACCATAGGCGAGGAAGATGCCGCTGAGCTTATGCGTTCGACGCCAGCCTTTCATTGAAAGATCCCATAAAGCTTTTGCCCTGAGGGAAACACCCAATACGTATCCTTCTGCAGGGAGTATTATGAGGTCTGGGGCCTTTTCAACATATTTTCCGGAATAAACTTCCTCTCTCCTTATTACTCGTGCAAATGCTTTTCCTGTTTCTGGATTTTGGACTCCCCCGATCTCCTCTGTAAGGCTTGCTTTGAAGTCCTCCAAATCCTCTGGGGAAACGAATAGCTTTTTATTAATATAGAAATTAAATCCCGGTACTGGAATTACCTTGCTCTGCTCCCAGTCTATCGAGCCCAGGGGGTCATCCAGAGAGACGGCTTCCTCCCCCACCGGAAAGAATCCCATAATCCTTTGACGGATTCCCCTCGGTATGTAAAGCCTGATAAAGGGAATTATCCTTGTCCTCCCTATCATACGGAGAATATTCGCCTGGCTCAGTCCTAATTTATAGAGCAATGCCCCCAAGAGAAACTGGCGCCTTTTCTGCACCACTAGCTTATTCTCCACCAGCCACTTGCCAATTTTCATCATCAAAGAACTTATCCAATAGCGATTTAATCCCGTTATCTATAAGAACCCAGAAATCTTCTACCACCTCCTGAGAATAAAAATGCTGTACCGTGTCGATATCGAAGATGGTAATATGGCAAAATGCAGGGTCAAACTCCCTCATAAGGTAAGCTGCAACCTCGAATCTCTGCTCTATTATCTGTTTTATAGCAGGTATCGCAGCATCTCTATCCAGTTCAGGTTGGTAAGTTGGCTCGACCTGATAATGACACCTCTCTTTTAATTCCCTCTCCAGTTCCTCCGGGTATGTATATCCGGTAAGCCTTGTCGGGCCATGGGATACCATAAATCCATTTATAGCTTTGGGCGGGTACGTTGTGGGCATATCGAGCACGCCGCAGGTTATATCGTTCCGGCCCAGGATATCCCATATTTCTTCGCTTTTAAAAGAGGTCGAATTATGGGTGACTATCTTTTCCCTTGCCAGATCCACACCCAGGAACCAGTACACCCCCAGCTTCCCGGGGTTTTTCCCCGTGGAATAGCACTTCCACGCTGGAAAGGTAAAGGGCATGATACAACTCTCCAAATCCCCGTAGCATCCGCTCTTCATTAGCTTCTCGATAGCAGGCAGCTTTCCCCTTTTCACCAAGGGTTCGACTATGTTCCACGAAGCTCCATCAAGGCCAATTACCAATACCCTTTTTCTATCTCCCATAGAGACCAACCTTGTTTCTAACCCTGCCGTATCTTTCAACTATTGTTCGCCCTCTTGCTAAATACGTCAAACCAGGCTCTGGTAAAGAGCCTCAATTCTCGGCACGACAACATCAACTGTATAGTTCTTCAGGTAGATCTCCATGCCCTTCCTCCCCATCCTTGAGGCAACTTCAGGGCTCCGCAGCAGGGAATCCATTGCTTGTGCTACTCCTTCTGTATCATGGGCATTAACAAGTATGCCGGTTTCTCCATCTACTACAATATCTTCTAATCCGCCTATACGTGAAGCTAATACTGCCTTACTCTGGCTCATCGCCTCAATTACAACCATCCCGAAGGTCTCAGGGCATAGTGAAGGCAGTACAGCAAACCTGCATCTGGACATCGCTTCCATCACCAGGCTATGCGGAGCATTTTCAATTACAGTGATATTTCGCTCGCTCCGATAGCGATGGTCCGGATGTGTCCCGCCGATGAGAAGAAGCTTAGTCTGTGTATCCAGCTTATGGTAGGCCTCAATGAGCACGTCTATGCCCTTGTGCGGTGCCAAGGCCCCGACAAACAGGATAAAATCATCAGGCAAATCTACCTTTTCCTTCCTCCCACCATTCCCTCCAACGCTGTAAAAATTGGGTATCACTAGTATGTCATCATGCCCCAATCCCAGAGCCCTGGAACAGGTCTCCTTTGTAAACGAACTCGGCGCTATGAACTTGTCAACCAACGTGAGCTTACCTCTATTTATTCTTGTACCCCAATATGAAAATAAAGACTTGGTCAATCCATAGAAGCCGCTGCCGCAAGCTATGCAGTCCCTGGTTAAAGGCTTATCGCATATGCTATTCCCTCTCATCAAATCGGTCCTAGGGCAGAGAAAGGCATAGCTATGCAGCGTGGCGACAAGTGGTATACGCTTCTTTTGTTTCAAAGTGAGGAAGGAATAGAGGATCCGGCCATGGGCATGGACGATTTCCGGTTTCTCCGCTTCAAGCACTGAGCTTAATTGTCTTGTAATTAACCAATCCCTAGTGGGAGGATGCCATTTGCGCGTCGGGTCGCTGAACAGAAAGGGAATCTTCTGGAAAAAACCCTCCATCCTGTATATCTTGACTCCATCCACCTCTTCGTACCTGGGCAGACCCGGGCTGCTAACCGTACAGACCGTAACCTCGTGGCCCCTCCTGGCCAGCTCTTCACTTAACGATTCAACGTATCTCTCCCCTCCACCGATAATCGGGGGATAAAGATCCGAGAGCATCAATACCTTCATGCCTTATTCCTCATATAATTTGACCAGCTCGGCAACTACCTGCTCCCAATCCCATAATTTAACCTCCCCCACCTCAGTGCCGATGACCTCTGTTATTAGCCCAGCCAACCGGTCAACGACTACGGGATAATCTATACCGAAGCAGTTCTTACTATCTACCCATTCCTTGAGCGCCTCACTGTTGGCAACGATACAAGGCGTTTTCGCCGCCAAGGCTTCAGCCACCGCCATCCCGAATGCCTCATATTTTGATAGTTGTACAAACAGGTCTGCACTGGCATATCGAGCGAAAAGTTCCCCCTCATCAAGGTCTTGATACCAATTAACCCTATCTGCCACTGCCAACCGTTCGGCCAAGCCTTTCAGTTTATCTCGATACGGCCCTTTCCCTACTATCTCCAATCGGACGTTTTCCCCCAGCAGAGGCAGAGCCTCAATGACATACTGAACCCCCTTATATTTCTCCAGCCTGCCCACATACAGGATTGTGTCATGCTTGCCCTTTTTTTTCTCCAGGCCCTGGAACTCTTTCAAATTAACCCCATTGGGAAGCACCACGATTTTACCGTCATCTATGTTGAAGTCTTCCATCAGGAGGCCTTTTTCGTAGTTCGAAACCGCGATTACTCTGTCCGCCTCCTGAAATATCCTTCTGCCAAACGGTCTATACAGTTTAATCAGAATATCACGAGTTTTGGTAGCACCTTTTCTACAATAATGAGGAGTAACGATAAATCTCTCTTTGCCAGCATACCTTGAAAAGAACAGGGGAAACGCGTGATAGTTATGCCCGTGCACAATATCGAACTTAGCTTTCCTGAGTTCCTTCCATAACCCGAATGAGAATTGATATGCTTCTCCGGGCGAAAATCCCTTGAATCTTCTAACTAGAACTCCATTTATCACTTCCTCCTTGGGCAACTTGCCCGAGGGATCAGTGGTGTATACAGTTACATCATATTCCCTGGCCAGCCTCTCACTTATGTTACTGACATGTACTTGGACCCCTCCAAAATAGGGAACATATCTATCGCATACCTGAAGTATCTTCATCCTACTACTTAAAAACCAAGTTCATCCAATCCTGCTGGAGGCGAGCGAAATAGTACCATCCTCCACCTTCACTGTCAACATAACATCAACCTCGCCACCACCTAGATACACTGCTAGCCGAACGTGATTGTCCATACCCCTGCTCAGTTGCCACCCAGCATTACGAAATGTTAGAATCGAGAAGCGATATAAGCTGCTTCGTTTTGAAAACCTTTGACTAATAAACATATACAGTGAAGAGAAGCTGAATTGTAACAAGAACCAAGAGCCGTAGATGAGTATAGTTACTATTGAAAAAAAGCTGTCAGATAACGCCACATCCATACTCGCCCTGACACTCATCTTCGGCATTGCCCTCTTCCTGCGCATATATTTCCCCTATGACAACGTCTTCGTCGGTGACTGGATTAAATTCCAGTGGGATGATTCATGGTACCATATGCGGCTGGTGGAGAACCTTGTTTACCACTTCCCCCACCGTATCCACTTCGACCCTTATAGCTTCTATCCACATGGGCAGGACGTATTTTATGCCCCCTTCTTCGACCTGCTTCTGGGATTCTTCGCCTGGCTTTTCGGCGCCGGTTCCCCATCTACCAAGGTTATAGAAACAGTAGGCGCCTATTTCCCGGCAATACTCGGCTCTCTGGTAACAATACCCGTTTACTTCATAGGGAAGGAGCTGTTCAATAAGAAAGTTGGGCTGCTTGCAGCAGCTCTCATCACCATATTGCCAGGCCAATTCCTGTTGCGCTCACTTCTCGGATTCACCGACCATCATGTCGCCGAAACCCTGCTCAGCACCCTGACCGTACTTTTTTTAATACTGGCAACGAAAAGAGCCATTCAAAAAGATTGTTCATTTAACAGCGTCCGGTCGAGAGACTGGGCAGCGCTGAGAAAGCCCCTTATCTATTCACTGCTAGCCGGTATTTCTCTGGGGTTCTACCTCCTATCCTGGGTCGGCGGGGCATTTCTTGTATTCGCAATTCTAGTCTTTTTCGTCATTCAATATATCATAGACCACCTGAAGGGCAGGGCAACCGATTACCTCTGTATAACCGGTATACCCGTCTTCCTTATTGCACTATTGATGGTCGCCCCATTCTCAGGTCTCATTGGGTATGGCAAAATCCACATCGCTGCTTTATTTATCTGCGCTCTCGCCTTCCCCGTGCTTAGTATACTCTCAACCATCATGATTAAAATCGACACGAGGCGAATATACTACCCTCTGGTTGTCGTAGCTGTTGGCGGCATCGGCTATGCGTTGTTTTATGCAATCGATAAATCTCTCGTTAACTCGATTCTTGAAAAACTCAACGTACTCTGGCCATCAGAAACCGCGATAACAATTGGCGAGGTAATGCCACTCTCTGTTTCAATAGTATGGGAAGAATTCACCACCTGCTTCTACCTGGCAATGATAGCGCTCGTCATTATCGCCTATCTCGTCATAAAGGAGGGAGCATCTGATAAAACGCTACTCTTCATCTGGAGCGTTATCATGCTCATGGCGACAATCGGTCAAAACCGCTTCGCTTATTACTTCGCGGTAAACGTTGCCTTATTAGCAGGCTACCTCTCCTGGAGAATATTAGCACTTGTTATCACTGGCATAAGAACCTATACAGCAAGTGAAGTTACAAAGGTAGATATGAGCCAGCAACTGAAAAAGGTCAAGGGAAAAGCCAAGTCCCGCAAAAAGGGAAAGCGTAAAAAGGAAAAGGCTCAAAAAACAGGGCTGCGAACTCTGGTAACAAGATTTCCTTTGGCTCGTTACACATTGATTACGATAGCAATACTATCGTTGTTCTTCCTCGCTTTCTACCCCAACATAGGCAGCGCAATCCTTATCGCTAGCAGTAAGAGTCAGCCTGCTCAGGATTGGCACGATGCACTTGTCTGGATGAGGGATAATACCCCCGACCCCTTCTTGGACCCCGACTTCTTCTACGACCTCTACGATAGCCCGCCAAAGAGAGAAGACTACAGCTACCCTGAATCAGCATACGGCGTGATGAGCTGGTGGGACTATGGTCACTGGATTACCTATATCGCCCACCGCATACCCAATGCCAACCCTCACCAGTCAGGTGCAGCGGAGGCAGCTAAATTTTTTACGGCGCAGGATGAATCATCTGCGAACCAGATGCTTAACGAGCTGGGCTCTAAGTATATAATCATCGATGTTAAAACACCGCTGCACGAAATAGATCCGAAGGCTGGTACTCACGGTCATTTTCACGCCGTTGTCCAATGGGCCGAGAAAGATAGACGCGAGTTCTACGAGCAGTATTTCGTAGAAAATGAGTCAGGAGGTCTTACTCGCGTAACCCTTTATTACCCTGCATTCTACCAGTCAATGTCCTCTCGTCTGTATATCTTCGGATGTGAGGAGTGGATCCCTAATAACTGTTCGCTGGTAATCTCATATATTGAGAAGCGCGATAAAAAGGGTATCAAATATAAAGAAGTTACAGACCAGCAAAGGTTTCCCACATACGAAGAGGCGATATCGTATCTGGGGAACCAAACGGATCCCAACTACCGGATTGTGGGGAACAACCCCCTCAATAGTCCCGTTCCCTTGGAACGCTTGGAGCACTACAAGCTGATTTATAAATCTCCCTTTATATCGGTGGACCAGGAAGATAGAACTATATCCGCTGTGGAAATATTCGAGTATACCCCTTAAAACGCATGCTCTCTCCCCCATACCGATACAAGCAACATCCCCCTTCTACATCTATATCCTTGCCCTTGAAGCCTTATTAAAAGTATAATTTGTATAATTTGGCAATAACATAGAAAGAGTATTAACGCAAGGCCCAACATTCTTCTTCATAGGGAACAATTTTGAACTTTACAGAGCTAAAGCACCACATAAAGGACCCTCTATACCGCAACTCGCTCTTTTTAATGAGCACAACCGCTGTGACTACCGGTCTCGGCTTTTTCTTCTGGATGGTGGTGGCAAGGGCGGACTACACAGAAGCTGAGGTGGGCATAGGAGCCGCAATTATATCCGCTATCATGCTACTGTCCTTGATTTCCACGCTTGGCCTGAATATTGCTATCATTCGCTTCTTTTCCAAGTCCAAGCATCCGGTGGAGATGATTAATTCCTGCTTAACGGCAAGCGGCATCGCGGCTCTGGTAGTGTCCGGCATATTCCTCGCCGGAGTAGATTGGTGGTCGCCGGCTACACACTTCGTCAGGGACAACATTTGGTTCGCCCTCGCCTTCACCCTCTTCGTCCTGTGGACGACACTTTCTCGTATCACAGGTTCTTTATTCATTGCTAAGAGAAGGGCAGAATTTACCCTGATTAAGAGCACCATTTTCTCACTTCTCAAGATTCCTCTCCCCATACTTTTTGTGCTATTCTGGCATGCCTTCGGCATTGTCAGTTCATGGGGCTTTGCAACTGGATTCGCGCTTATAATTTCACTCTTCATATTTCTGCCCCGTATTCAAAAATCATACAGGCCCGTGCCTAAACTAAACCTCGGCATCATAAAAGATATATGGAAGTACTCCGCAGGTAACTACTTTGCCGTTCTATTTGCATCATTCCCGCCACTTATCCTGCCGCTGATAATCATCAACCAGATTAGTGCAGAGCAAAACGCCTACTTCTACGTAGCCTGGATGATCTCAAGCCTGCTCTTTGCTATACCTGTGGCAGTATCCCAATCCCTTTTTGCCGAGGGCTCACATTCCGAGGAGGAACTGGCGATTAACTCACGCAGGGCATTCAAATTCATCGTCTTGCTCCTGATACCAGCAATAACCCTTGTAATCCTGCTGGGGGACTGGCTACTGGGCCTGTTTGGAGAGAACTACTCGTCCTACGGATTGAAGTTACTGTGGATTCTAGGAGGCTCCAGCCTGTTCATAGGGATAAGCGATATCTATTACAGCATCCTGCGCGTCCGTAATAGAATAAGAGAACTTATATTGATTCGTTTACTCACGTGCATCGTCGTCCTTGCTGTAAGCAGCATTATCGCACCAGCGCATGGTATTGTTGGGATTGGCTATGTCTGGATCGGTGTGCAGGTAGTGGTCAGTATTTACGTCCTGCTTACTGTGAGGTCACGCCTACGGGCGATGCGGGTTCAGCGCCAGAACATTCAGAGGGTACCAAAATGAAAACTAAGAAGTCTTTAAGGGTCGGCCTTGTAGGCTGTGGACACGTCGCACAGTTTGCCCACATTCCAGCACTAAAGAGGATCAAGCAAGCAGAACTGGCGTCTGTCTGCGATGTCAATTCAGCAGTGGCGCAAGAGATTGCCAAGAGGTTCAGCATCCAAGGATTCTACGCCAGCCTTTCCGAGATGCTGCAAGATGAGCGGCTGGATATAGTAGATATCTGCACTCCCCCAGACACACATGCGTCTCTGGCTCTTCAGGCAATGGAAGCAGGCTGTCACGTACTGGTTGAAAAGCCCATGGCCTTAAATACTCAAGAGTCCGACCAGATGATAAAGGCCTCTCAAAACCTTGGGCTAAAACTCGGTATAGGTCACAACATGCTCCTGCATCCTCTGATTTCACGCGCTATATCCATGGTAACAAATGGGTATATCGGGGAACTCGCAGGTCTTGATATACAATACCTGCTGAACAGGTACCGTGGTGCAGTAGCGAGGCATGAGCACTGGTGCCACAATTTGCATGGCGGAATATTTACTAACAAACTGCCTCCCCCCATATCGCTGGCTATGGCATTCCTGCGCAATCTGGAACCAGTGGCTGTGCAGAGCATAAAATACACCGACCGTGAATGGTTGATTGCCGACGACCTACGCGTAATATTACAAGGCGACAATGGCATGGCAACGATAACAGTGTCAACCAACTGCCCCAAGGATATATTCATACTCGATATTTTCGGGACAAAGAGGAACCTGCACCTTCACCTGAATAACGCGGTCATGTATACCTGTGGGATGGCGCGCTACGGCCGTTGCTCAGTGGTTTTTGAGAACTTTCGACAGGGTTTGCAGATTCTAACGGGTACAGCATCCACAGCGCTGAAGACGGCTCTGCGCAAGCATCATTTCGGGCATTACGCTCTGCTCCTGGGATTTATCGAAAGCATACAGAATGACACGGAACCGCCCATCACGGCAGAAGAGGGCAGGGAGTCAATACGGTTAATTGAAAAAATAATTTCCCAAATCGAAAATGACCCAAGGTATATGAGAGGATAATCTCACAACTCAGCAGAGGATCGGGGAAGCCAAACTAAATATTAGTTTTCAGTCTTCCCCAGCGCTGCCCTTCAATCCTCCCTCCCGTTTTTTGGCAACCAGCATGTACTGGCTTGCTAAGGGAAACAGATACCTAGACAATTTAGTAAATTTCGCGCCCTTGACTGAGCTACAAAGAGGGCTGCGGATTAATTTCCCCACCAGATTGCTCCGTGAAGCTATCAGGTACAAGGGCGACAGAGAAAGTATCCCCAGCGGGAATTCATTTCGTATCGTGAAGCCATGTTCACTTAATTTGCTACGAACCCAGTACGGCGACAGCTTGCACCAGAACTGAAATTCACCGACGCCCTGGCAACGCAGTCTGTTAAATATATTACGCAGATAAGAAACCCACCAGAAGGTATCAGAGTCGAAAATCAGGGTTAATGTTCCCCCTTCCCTGAGGACTCGTTTATATTCACCTATAACCAACGCTATGTTATCGGGAGGTATATGGTCTAACGTTGAAACATCCAGTACTGCATCGAAAGTGCCGCTCCTAAAAGGCAATCTCCTTACATCCGCACATGCGACCTTCAACTCTTCATCGCGCGCTCTACTCCCGGCAGAACGACAAATAATAGGGGAAACGTCTATACCAACGACTTCAGCAAATCTCCTTATATCCCCCAGAAAATCATGTATGTCGCCAGCACTATCATCTATCCCCTCGTTCCATAGATCGGTCTTGAGAAGCAGCACTTTTTCTTCACCCGATGCCGGGATTAAGGGAGTTAATGACGATTCGACCACCAGCCTGCGCTCCAGCCTCCAGTAGGGAGCTACCATACGGCCAAATCTGGAGTACTTCGGTTTTTGGGGGAGACTTATAGCTACACTATCCCAGTATTCACGCATTAGTTCGCTTCCCTGTGCTTCCCTCATGTAAGCCTTTACACCTTTTCAAAGAGCATGGATTTCCTTCGAATGGCAAAAGCAAGCTCAGCCCTTATCCACCTGCCAGGAGCGCCACATCGCATCAGCAATCGCCCGCTTCTGCTCAGGGGATGAGTCAGCAGAAGCGTCTCCTTGGCCACCTGTTTCGGCAGGTCGCCAATATAGTGGAATCCATGCGTCTCGAATTCCCTAATCCAGAACTGAGCAGGGTGCCTGTTAACATGAGTTGGATTGCAGTCCAAGCGCCCGAAATCGGTCGTCCCGGCTAATGACCTGATAGTGACACGTGCTCTTCGCCGACCTGCCGCAATTGCGACCCCCTTTGTTTTCAATACCCTTCTTATCTCTGAAAGCAGAAATCGGTGATTTGTCAGATGCTCAAGTATCTCTGTAGCACTTACCAGGTCGAATATTTCATCACTAAATGGTAACCGTTCCTGATCAACATCAGCATCGAAGAGATAATCTCTAATCTCTGGCAGGCTCTGGCTTGTCGCATACTCAGACATATCGACCCCGTACGCCTCGACACCCAACTCCCTGAAGGCATAGACCAGGTATCCCTTGGCACAGCCGATATCCAGCACAGTCTTGGGGTCAAATCTCGCTACTAATGCCTCTGCTGTCCTGTGCAAAGAAGGATATGCTAAATCAAATTGAAATTTTCTCCGTTGATAGAATTCCTCGTTATAGAAGTGGCTTACTGACTTTTGCATATCAGCCTCTTCCTTTTACTTGCCCGAAGCCTACGCCTGTACCATTCTCTCTAGCTCTTGCCCGAACCCCCGCCAGCCTTACGGCGCTTTGGAGCAGGTCCCACCACCCCCATCATCTCGAGCAATCTATAAATAATGCCGTTTACCCAAGCTCCTATATCATGCCTCAGCGCAATAGTGATCCTGATAAGTAAATACCTCACCAATCTCGAATGGGTTAGCCTCCGGTACGGCCCCACCCGCCGGGGACCGATAACCCCGGCATTCTCTTCATCCTCAAAGTGGCTGATCGTAAAGAAGAAACCCTTTCTTATCTTCTTACCCAACCTGATGAGGTCGAATTCAAACAGGGTGTCTTCGTTGAACGCAAAACCGTTTTTAAATTCAATGCACCTGAACTCGACGTCGGCGAGAACGTCCCTGGTGACCATACAGCATCCCCCACCTGCCAGCGCTATCGCTATACTCGTGCGCAGCCTGTATCCGCTATACACGACGTCATAGCCTTGAATCTCCCTCTCCATTATTTCTATGATATCCGGGTCGTAAAGCATATCAGCATCGAGCCACAACAGGTAATGAGCGGTGGTTTGGGTCAATACATATTTGCGTATTGCCTCCCGACCGCACACAACATTCCAGACCCTGCTCCGGGCATAATCCGGCCTGACAGTCTCATAGCGCAGTACCCTGCCCCTGATTCCCCCTGAAACGAGCAGCGACTCCAGCTCATCTGCTAAATCATCCTCATTCGTCGCAAAGATAATCTCAGAGGACGGATACCTCCGCTGGATTTCCTTCTGATTCTCCAGGAATTTATCTAGGATATATGCGCTTTTACGGTGAATCGGCGTGCCCATCAATACGTTTATATCGTTACTCATGCTCTTTTAACCTCTTCACGGACTCCCTGCCCACACAAATCCTTAAAAATTACCAGGCATTTCTGAGCCCAGCTATCGAGAGAGAAATCATCACAAAATCTGGCGCAGTTACTCACCATAGCCTCCCTTTCACTCGGGCTGGAACCAAGAAAACGGGAGAGCTCATCTCTAAGAGAAGCGGCGTCCTCAGCCTGAAAAACTGAGCCAATCTTGTATCTTTCAACCAACTCCCCCAGTTCTCCAACATCGCTGGCAATCGCCGGAACCCCGTATTTCGCCGCTTCCCAGAGCACGCTCGCTGTCTGCACGAAATCCTTTTTATAGGACAGTATGACAGCATCCGCAGCCGTGAAATAGTACTGCTTCTCGACAGCAGGTATATAGTAGTCTCTGATAATCATCCTACCCTGGAGACCACCACGTTTCACCAAGTCCTGCATATTTATGGCAGTTGCGACCTTTCCCGCATGAACGAGGAGAACATCGGATATATCCCTCATCGCAGCAACGACCACCTCTATATCCTTTCCCGGGTGAAGCGCGCCGAAATGGAGGAATACAGCCTTATCCTCGGGCAGACCCAGATAACGTCTTGCTTCACTTTTTAATATATTTCCATCAGCCTTATCAACTCCATGGAGTACCACTTCTACCCTCCCCGACAGGGTACCATCCAGAAACCCTTCCTCATAATTATCCTTCACATACCTGTTCTCACAAATAAACGCAAACCGGTTTCTGGAAAAGCTGCGGCGATAAAGAGGTTTCCAGAACGATGCATTAATAAACCGGTGTGGTAGTGATCCAAATGACCTAGTTCCCAGCACCCCTATGAGTGAAATAGCCCACCTGCGGTCCCTAGAAACCAGACCAAGAAGAACGGGAATGAAGATGAAGGGATCGCCGTCACGTAAGTAGATTACGTCATACTTTAACGACTTTCTCCGTCTAACCGCTGAGATCAACGTTAAGAACTGCTCCAGGAACCATGCAATATTTTGTGTCCTCGCCCAAGTATTCAGGAGCCGCGTTATCATTCCTAATGGAAAGCAAGTCCAGCTTGAAACCGCCATTCTATGAGGTATCATTTCAGGCTCTGGCTGCCCGATAATACCCCTGAAGGTAAAGAGGGAAACCTCTGCACCCGCCTTAAACAGAGCCAGACTCTCTTCCACCGCCGCCTGCGGGGGATGGGCAGACCAGCGGGAATGAGCCCTGGGACAAACGTAAAGAACCCTGATTTGTTTTTCTGATTCCGCCATCGCGCAGCTCAAAAACCGGTATACGTGTTACAAACTCGGAATAGCCCGATAGAGCAATCTGTAGACAAAGCTGTTCAACCACCCGCCTATGTCACGCTGTAACGCCATGGTGGTTCTGATGAGCAAATACCTCACCAATTTCGAATGGGTTATCCTACGATACAGCCCCACCTCACGCGGGCCGATACTCGTGGCACGGTATTCATCCTCGAAGTGGTCGATAGCGAGGAAAAAGCCCTTCTTCATCTTCTTGCCCAGCCTGATGAGATCGAATTCAAGCAGGGTGTCCTCATTTAACGTAAAACCGTTTCTAAACTCAAGGCACCTGTAGTCAATCTCATTTAAAATGTCCCTGGTGACCATGCAGCATCCTCCCCCCGCCAGAGCTATCCCCTTACTCCTGCGCTGCGTAGAGCCGCTGTATACCACATCACAGCCTTGAATCTCACTTTTCATTATCTTAATTACATCCGGGTCGAAGGTCATATCCGCATCGAGCGATAACAGGTAATCCGCCTCGGTTTGTGACAATATATACCGGCGTATCGCTTCCCGCCCACATGCAACGTTCCATATCCTGCTCCGAGCATAATCTGGCTTGGCAGTCTCGTATCGCAGAACCTTCCCTCTTATTCCCCGTGAACCGAGCAGCGTTTCCAGCTCGTCTCCGAAATCATACTCGTTGGTCGCAAAGATGATCTCAGAGGACGGATACCTTCGCTGGATCTCCTTCTGATTCTCCAGGAACCGATCCAGTATATACGCACCTTGACGATAGACCGGAGTTCCCACTACAACACTGACACTGTTCATTTCCTCATCATACCTTACCAGCGCATCTCTCCATCAATTCGCTATTACTGACCTTCCTCGCTCCCTGTGCCAGCTCCTTTATTTCGATTAGCACGCTCGTCAGCCGCGCACGCTCGTCAGCCGCGCCCAATCATCGTTTTCCTCGACTTCCCACGAATGCCCGTAGAGATGCCAGACGCCGCCATTTCTCACGACATACTCAAGTGTCTCTATCGCTATCCGCTCCCAGCATTGAAAGAGAAGCCCTTTTTTCAATATAAAAAAGAACAGCCCATAGTCTCGCGACTTCAAGGAGTGTCTTGACTGCCGGGCATAAAAGGTGCTCCGGTAATCCCTGGCAGTGATTGTGGT
>SMTZ1_10012104_pt1 | contig 16467 bp, 12 predicted proteins | sample DeeMarSWOR136_30_FD_25667 | JGI IMG/M metagenome (IMG submission 25667)
AAACACATCCTCCAGACTTATGTTAAAATTAGTTTCAATATTTATTAAAAAATATGTTCCAAAAGAGAAAATAACAATTGAAAAAAGTATCATTCCTGAAAACATTAAATAAAGAAAAGGTGCTTCTTTTAATTTTTTTATTAAGGATCTTGTGTTTTCCGTAAGAACTACTTTTGTTGTTTCAAACATTTAATTTATCCTTTATTTGGAAATAAGTTTCTTCCATATTACCATATTTTGAAATAAGTGTTGATACCTTATCAGATAAAATTACTCTTCCTCGCATAATTATGTAAACGATATCTGCTACTTGTTCAACAAGTTGTGTAGAATGAGTGGCAATTACAGTTGTTCCTTTCCTGTTTTTAATAAAATCCTGTAAAGCTCGTGATGTTAATGGATCCAAGCCATATACAGGTTCATCAAGAAGAAGATTTTTAGGATTATGCATTATAGCTGATATAACCGATATTTTTTGTTTCATACCCTTTGAATAACTTCCAATTTCATAATTTAAAAAATCGTTTATTCCTATCATTTTTGTTATTTCTTCAATTCTATTCTCTGGGTCGTTTAATTTTCTAAGTGATGCAATATAAAATAAAAACTCTCTACCAGTAAGCCTTTCATACATATCTGGCATTTCAGGTAAATAACCTATTTGCTCGCGTGCTTTTATAGAATCTTTTAATATATCAAAACCATCAACTGTAATTTTACCTTGATCAAACGGAAGTATCCCTGTACATATCTTAAGAAGTGTGCTTTTTCCCGCGCCATTTTCTCCCATAATTGCAATAACACTGGAGTTGTTGAAATTAAAACTAACATTATTTAATGCAATAATTTTTCCATAAGTTTTCGTAACATTGTTAACTATAATCATTTTGTAAAGGGTCATAGGGTTTTTAATTATAAAGATATGTAAAGGAATTAATTGAATTTCACATATAACATTTTTTCAAAACTTTAAGGGCATTTAGAGTAATCCATTTACTTGGTTTATTTTTCCTTTCGATATCAACTTGTAAACGGCCATTATAAGTATTTTCTAAGATCCACTGACCATCCTTATTTTGTTTCGAAATAACAATGTCAATTGCATCCTGCATCCTCTTATCATTATAACCTAAGCTAGTTAAAATATCAAGAATTTCTAAAATATCACATTGATACATATGGGGAAAAACTAGTTTGAGCCAGCTAGGTTTAGAAATTTTTGAAAGATTATGACTTCTTTTATAAATATGATGAATAAGTATATATTCAACTGCTTGGTCTATTTTGTTATTTATTTCTTTAGTTCTTTTATTTTCGGGTATTTCTGCAAGTGCTTTTAATGATTTTACAACACCCATATGACACGAATGCTTCCCAAAACAGCTTTTATGAGCGTAATAAGGCCAGTTTTTTGGTAGATTTTGTTTCCCATCATCAATACGTTGATAATTTAAAATCCATTTAATTCCTTTTTGAATCCTTAAATCATTAATATATCCAAAACGAATCAAAGACCATACCATATTACCAGTTAAACAAGGTAAAATCTTACTAGCAATTCCTCCACCTGAAGAAGATCTTTCATAAGAAAAACCACCACTTTTTGGATTTTGAGAATTATTGAGAATAAATTCACATGCGTTTTTAATTCTTTTATCAGATCCATCTGCACCAAGTTCTGCTAATAATATTAATGACCAGACAGTTCCTTTGTACTTGGACCTTATATAAAAGTCTTCAGGAACTCCCCAGTAACCTTTAGGATTTTGCTTTGATAGAATCTTGGGAATAACACCGGTTTTCATAATCTGTTCTTTTGCTTCTTTAACCTCTGAATCTTTTCTAATAATTTTGTTAAAGTATAATATCTAACAGAAGGATTTTCTTTTTCTAAAAGCCAATTTATAATATCTTTTTTTAAAAAAGACTTCCAGTTAGTCATCAATTTTGTAATAATCATCTATTTAAGAAAATGTTGCAAAAAAATTATTAAAATTGTTACAACCTATAATTATTTAGCTTTTCTTTGCGAAATTATTATAACCTTATATGTCTTTATATATAGATGTTGGTGGGCTAACGGACTATCAGCTAGATGCACTCTGGCATTTACTAATTTTTAGTTGTTTTTTATCAATATTACGAACATCTTATACATTTTTTTAAAACTCTCATGGAAATTATAAATTTCTTTAATTCTATTTTTTATTAATATATATAAGGAATACATTTAAAATATGTTAAAGGATACTTAAAAATAAACAGAGGGAAAGAAAATGAAAAAACAAATATTAATATTATTTGTAACTTGCTTATTATTGACACTATCTGCAGAAGCTATTGTCTCAAAAGTTGGTAATCCTACTCCGCCGGATCAACCACCTAGTGGCCCAGGTGGTTCTGATTATGCACATAATAAAGTAATAAAAACTAGATATAAATGGGGAGCTCATCAATACTGGATTTTTGAGCCAGATGATCCTAAACCGGAGTATGCTCCACTTATTGTTTTTAATCACGGCTGGACTGCGATATTTCCAATATTTTACAAAGAGTGGATTTATCATATAGTTAAAAAAGGAAATATTGTTGTTTATCCAAGATACCAATTTGGAATATATATAGGTTTTAGAAATTCAGTTAAAGATGCAATAGAAGAACTAGAAAATGGTAATCATGTTAGTCCTGAACTTGATAAGTTTGCAATAGTTGGCCATTCTTTAGGTGGTGGTATTACTGCTTATATGGCAGCTGATGCCAGTTTTCTTGGCCTTCCTATTCCAAAGGCGATAATGCCTGTTCAACCTGCAATTCCATTTGGTTCTTCAGTTGATTTAGGTAAAATATCAAACGAGACAATAATGCTTGTAATTGTTGGTGAAAATGACACCGTTGTTGGCAATGTATCAGGAAAAATTATTTTTAACAATTCTTATCAAGTACCTCTTTCCCAAAAAGATTTTGTTATTCAAGTTACAGATACTTATGGGGAGCCTGATTTAGTTGCTGATCATATTGCACCACTGTGTATTCCATTTACTGATACAGTTGATGCTATGGATTATTACTCAACCTGGAAGCTTTTTGATGCCTTAACTGATTACGCATTTTACGGGATTAACAAAGAATATTGCCTTGACAATACCCCTGAGCAGCGGTTTATGGGGCTTTGGAGTGATGGAACACCTGTTAAAGAATTAATTGTTACTGATACACCATAAAAATAAAATAAATTTTCTCTTGCTTTTCTTATTTGATGGTAGATTACTTGTGTTTTACTTCATATTAATTTTGTATGGTTTAATTTTAAAACTTTCATTTACGAAAAAAATTAACAGTAAAGAAAAATCAAAAATAATTAAAAAATTTACTAAAATAACTACATTATTCCACTTTCTTTTAAACTCATAAAACCTTCTTTTCCAATAATCACATGATCTAATACTTTAATTCCCATTATTTCACCAGCTTCAACCAATACTTTTGTTACCTCTTTATCACTATCACTGGGTACGCAATCCCCACTAGGATGATTATGAACAATAATTACTGAATTACAACTGGCTTGAACTGCGGAATTAAATAGCTCGCGTGGATGAATCAAAGACTCGTTTAATGTCCCAATGGAAACCAACTCTTCTTTTAATATTCTATTTTTCGTATCAAGAAATAAAGCGTAGAAATACTCTTTTGTTTTATTTTGTAGTTCATCAACATAATATTGATATACATCGGAAGCAGTTTTTATTTGTAATTTATAACCTTTTTTCATAAGTTTATTAGTTCTTCTAAAAATCTCAAACATGGCATTTATTTTCATAGCCTTAACAGGATTTCTAAACTCTTTTTCTAGTTCTGACAAAGAAAGTTCTGCAATTTTATCAAAATTATTAGTAGCAAGAACTCTATTTGATAAGTCCACTGCATTTTCATTTTTATCACCTCTGCCAATAATTATAGCTAGTAGTTCAGCGTCACTTAAAGAATAAACTCCTTTTCTTCTAAGTCTTGCGCCAGGTCTATTATTTTATAACAATTTAAAAAAAACTTACTTTATATTAAAACAATTCACAATAATAAAATCGAAACAATATTTTTTCCTATTTTATCTAAAACTAATTAGATGTTGCTTATATGTTCTAATTAAAAAAAATTAAATTAAAGAAAAAAAGGATAATTTTTTGTTTTATATTATTAATAACTGTCTTATTATCGAAAATGTATTTGTAAATATTTCAAAAAACCGTAAAAATAGTATGTTATATAATAATCTACTTCTTGGTATTGTTACCGGAAATTCTGTCCAAGGACCAACTAAATCGTTTGTATCTTTTGCCCTAGCCCTAATAAAATACCCACCAATTTTAGACCAAGTATGACTAACATTAACTTCTTCACCAGAAGAATATGGACCTATCCAACCACTATTTTTACCATCACCCCAGTCAATATAATAATAAACATCATCTACATCAGGATCATATGTTACAATACTAAACTTATACTCATTTCTAGGTTTCCCATTATGCGAACCATTTAACATGGGTTTTTCTGGATGCCCATTCCTAAGAATATATAAAGTCGGATCACCACAGAGTACCATACCATAATACCATTCTTTTTCCCATAATTGATAAGGTGCTTGTGCATCAAACCATATACGGAATGCCTCACCTAAACTCTTTCCTTCCGAAAGAGGTTGTGTAAAATCATCAAAATTAAGCATACTACCACTTTTGGATGAAGCAATAGTAATCAAACCATGTGTTGTATTAAAAATATATGCTCCAGCTAAATAATTTTCATCAGTAAAACGGCCAGGTCCACATGCAAAAAGATTATAGAACAAAACAGGTGGATCATGATTCTGAATATCTTGAGATAAAACCCAGTTACCATGGTCAAAGTAGATACCAAGGTTAAATGGACAGCCATTACCTAATCCCCGTGCCCACATCCCAATGGGTGCAGGATCACCCGCGCTAGGTACTAAATTAGCCTCACCGTTAAGATAATCTGTACTTAATCTGATAGAGGTTTCAGAGTTGTAATAAGGACCATTTATAAGCCATGTACCAATATGAGAAATAGGTAATGATAATGGATCATATGATATACCCGTAACTTCACTACCATCAGGTTTACATAAACGAGCGCTGAAACCATGCTCCCCCATCCATTCAGATATTTTTACTAAAAGTCTATTTTCACCAGATGATAAAGTAACATTCATCTTTATCATATCAGCCTCAAAATCACCATATCGATTGTCATACAAAACTTCAGCTCCATTAAGCCAGACACGTGCACCATCATCATATCCCATCCATAATTGACATGATTTAGAGATATCAGAATAAATCCGAACAAATGCATAACACGCCCCGTAATCATCATTGTTACAATACTCACCTAGGTTGATATATGGGTTTCCAGAATTAAAGCAAGTCCAAATTTTCCCACCCATAACTTGACCCTCTAATGGATTAATACTTGCTTCATCGATACCTAAATAATTTGTTGTAAGATAATACCAAAAATTATCTGGAATATCCTGATGGAATCCATTAAGTAACCAACTTCTAATAAAATCTGCTTCATCTGAATGGTTCTCAGGGTTGTTGATCTGATATTTAAGATCATTAAAAGTGTTATAATTCAAATCAGTAAAACAAACACTAAACATGTAATCACCTCCGCCCTGACTAACTTTACATAACAATTGGTTCCATCCTTCATTTAGAGTTACATTAACCTTAAAAGCATCCTGAGACCAACCACCATACCTATCATTAGTATAAATATTAACAGAATTAAACCAAACTTTAATTCCATCATCACAACCTAATAAAAGTTTAGCAGATCTGTTACTCGGACAATAAACATAAACATTAGCATAACTGACTGACTCAGTTGGACGAGTACCAAAATAATGACCACCAGAATAACTATGAGCACAAACCTGGACAAAATTCTGCCCAAGTCCCATCTGATATAAATAATCCTCGGCTGTCGTATTATAACCAGAGTCATAACGAACTACTTCATCGCCATAGATAAGACGTAAAAAAACATCTATATCATACCAGTCCTCCTCAACATATTCAAGTCCATGCCAAGGCTGTGTCAATTCACCAATACGATATTTGTGCACTTTACTTAGATAATCAATAACCATATTAAACTCAGTATCATAGGTAAGCGTATTAGCATAAATACGACCTACAAAAACTTCAGGCCCCATATCACCATTACCAGAAGTATGAATTTCATAATCACCATCATTATCACGATCTTCCCAATTCCCATCTAAATCCATATAAAATAAATCACAAGGAAATACATCACCAGATACTTCAACCCAAGCAGCAATAATATCTCCAATAAAAACAAAACCCGTATATCCTTGATTATAACGATCTATTACCCATGTTTTAATCTCATCAGGAGACCCACCAGTAACTCTCTGAACATTTACAGAACAACCTTCGGCATTTAAATCATCTATATACTGTTCAAGACTATTAATAATTAAAAAATATAAAACTGTATCAACCAAAATCGAAATTTTATTAACATTAGATTGTAGGTTAGGATAATATTCTAAAGGTTCTGAGAAAAATGCAGTATTCAGCGGATGAACTCTCAAGTATTCTTCATAGGTACCAGGAAGTTCACCATTAGGCGAAAACCATTCCAATTTAGTTATAAAACGGCCATCTTGTTCATCAAGAATTCTTGATTGGTTTTCCTCTACTTTATATATTACATTGGGATTTTTAAGAGATATATTATTGCTAACAGCTGATGTTTTTACATTCAAATTATATGTAAATATCATTGAGAAAGTAATTATAATAATTAATACAACCTTTAATGCTTTTTTCATATGCAAATACCTCTTTCACAGCTTAGTTTTACTCGAAATCTTAAAAAATATAACAATTGTTTACTATATAAAAATATAAGTTTGAAAAAAATTATAATTATATAACTATAATTATGATAATCAATAATAATCTTTATACAAATTTTAACATCTATTCCTATTCTAAGACATTTTAAAAAAAAATTAAAAATAATGTTGAACAGCCTTTATAAAGAAATAATGTTATTACAATACAATGATAAATCAGGTAAGAAAAAGAACTGGTGAAATAGTTCCTTTTCAGGAAGAAAAAATAACAGCTGCAATTGAAAAGGCTATGATTGCCATAAACATCAAAGATAAAAAAACTGCTAAGAGTTTAACTGAAGAAATAGTAGATAAACTTAATTTAAAAACCTCAATTTTTTACAAAAATATTCCGGATATTGAACAAATACAAGATACTGTTGAAGAGGTACTTGAAAAACGAAATGAAAGACTCTACAAAGCCTATTCTTTATACAGAAGATCAAGAGGCATAGCTAGAGAGATTAAACAATATTTTAAAATTAAAGATGATTTAAAACTAGGAGTAAATGCACTTAAGGTTCTTGAGGAACGTTACCTAATAAAGAATGATGAAGGTAAAATTATTGAGACTCCTACCCAACTTTTTAGACGAGTTGCAAAATCAATTGCATCTGTTGATAAAAAATATGGTGGAGATTCTAAAAAAACTGAGGAAGAGTTTTTCAATGCTATGAAAAATTTAGAGTTTTTACCAAACTCACCAACATTGATGAATGCAGGTACTAAATTAGGTCAACTATCTGCTTGTTTTGTATTACCTATAGACGATAGTATCGAAAGTATATTTAATACCCTTAAAAACATGGCTTTAATTCAGCAATCTGGGGGAGGAACTGGTTTTAGTTTTAGCAGGCTTAGACCAAAAGGTGATGTGGTAAAAAGTACTAAAGGAATTGCTAGTGGTCCTGTTTCTTTTATGCGTATATATGATAGCGCAACAGATGTTATTAAACAAGGTGGTAAAAGACGAGGAGCAAATATTGGAATTTTACATTGTACACATCCTGATGTAGAAGAGTTTATTGTTGCAAAATCTGATAAAAGTTTAACCAACTTCAATATATCTATTGCTGCTACAGATGATTTTATAAAAAAAGTACAAACTGATAAAACAATTTCACTAAGAAATCCAAGAAATAATAAAATTACTAAAAAAGTTAATGCAAAAGACCTTTTTAATTTGATATTGAAGAACGCCTGGGAAACAGGTGATCCTGGTTTAATTTTTATAGACGAGATAAATCGTAAGCATCCATTACGAAAATTGGGAGTTATTGAATCAACAAATCCATGCAGCGAGGTTCCTTTATTACCATATGAATCGTGTAACCTGGGAAGTATCAATCTTGCAAAAATGTCTAAAAATGACAATATAGATTGGCAGAAAATTCGAGAAATAACAAGAATGGCAGTTCATTTCTTGGACAATGTCATTGATGTAAATAAATATCCTCTTAAAGAAATCGAAGAGATTACAAGAGCAAATCGAAAAATAGGTTTAGGTGTAATGGGATTTGCTGATCTTTTGTTTAAACTAAAAATCCCGTATGATAGTAATGAGGCAATTATAATTGGTGAAAAGATTATTTCTTTTATTTCAAAAGAAGCGCGGCAAAAATCAAAAGAACTTGGTAAAGAACGTGGTTCTTTTAAAACATTTAAAAGTAGCATCTGGTCTAAAAAATATCCTTTTATGAGGAATGCAACAAGTACAAGTATTGCACCTACTGGTACTATTAGCATAATTGCTGGATGCTCTTCAGGAATTGAGCCCTTATTTGGCCTTGTATTTCTAAGAGATGTTATGGAGGGTAAAAAGCTCATAGAAGTAAATGAGACATTCAAACTTGAGTTAATTAAAAGGAACCTTTATTCGGATGATTTAATAGAAAGTATATCAAAAACAGGAAATATAAAAAATACTGATCTTCCAAAAGATATGAAAAAAATATTTGTCACTTCCTTAGATATTGCTCCTGAGTTACATATAAGGATGCAATCTGCTTTTCAAAAATATGTGGATAACGCGGTTAGTAAAACAGTTAATCTACCTAATAATTCTTCTATAGATGTTGTGAAAAAAATTTATTTACTTGCATGGAAACTTAAATGCAAAGGTATAACAATATATAGATATGGAAGTAAAACAGAGCAGGTACTATATATAGGCACAGGTAAACCGATTGTTGTAAATGTTGGATATAGTGGTGGTTGTCCAACGGGAGTCTGCCCTTTATAAAAAAATAATCTAATTTTCTTATATCAAAATCTGAAAAATTCTTGCTTAAAAAGTTTTTATATAGATAATAAGAATATCAAGGTAAAATACAAAGTAATAAGCGAAGTTACTGTAAAGCCTGCAATTGCATTTAAAATTGCATATTTTGTTGCTTTTTCTCTTAATACTGGTTTTTTTATCACTGCTATAAATGATAGTACTGTCGGAATTAATAAAAGCAATGCTATAAATAGAAAATTAAATTTATCAGAATTCCACCCGCTATATGCAAGAATAAAAAAGTAAGATGCTGCAAGTGCATAAAGTAGCATGATTATAGAAAAATTAAATAATCTTCCTTTTAAAACGATCAGGTTTTTTTTGCCTCCTGAAAGATCTGCTTCTAAATCAGGGATTTCAAAATTTAGAATAACCGTAAGACCAAGAAGACCAAATGGAATTGCGAATAAAAGAAGCGGAAGATCTATTGTCCCTTTTAAAATTAGATAGCCCCATCCTGGGAACATAATACCTGCAAGTAAATGAGGTAGTTCACCAAAACCTCTGTATACTAGTCTCAAAGGAGGTGCAGTATAGAACCAACAGAAAAATATTGCAACAGAGATATATACAATTACCCAAATTGGAAGTGACGCAATCCAAATAAAAATTATAGTCAGTATCAAAGCTGATACCATTAAGGTTATAGATGCCCATTTTGCAAATGGTAAAAGTTCAGGGTATTTTATAAGAACTCCACTACCACCAGAAAAACCAAATTGTCTGTTATATTTATCTGCTTCATAGTCAAAATAATCATTTGCAAATGATGCACCAATTTCTATAAGAAAAAGTATAAGAAAGCCCCATAAAAATTTTGATAAAGAAAATTCAACGCCAGTTAATAATGCAAAAAGACTTCCTAGAAAAAAAATTGGTAAAACTGCCAAAACAATCGATATACGTGTCAATTTAAATATTTGCTTTAAATAATTCAATTTCAATAATGACCCCCAATATATTACTAAGGGAAAAACCATGTTAATTATTTATAATTATGGATTAGATAATCAAATAAAGTAAGATAATCTTTATTCTTATTAGAAATGTTTATATTTAATATTTTTATATTTAATTAATGAATTATAAAAAGGAGGTATTATTCTGCAGAAAAAAATAATTGGAATTTTAAGTATTATTATTTTGATATTATCAACTACTTGCGTAACAGCAGGGCAAAATTTTTCATCTTTGTCAAATTTTGAATTTATCGAATCTGTTAATCTCCAAGTAGAGGTAATTACTGGAGGCTTTGGAATAAAAGCTATTATTCGCAACAATGGAAATGAGAATGCGACTAATGTTAATTGGGACATTAGTATTGATGGAGGCATTGTTTTTTTGGGTAGAAATAAACAAGGAACAATTCCAATTATATATGCTGACAATAGTGCTATGGCAAAAAGCCCAATTGTTTTTGGATTTGGAAAAACAGTAATTACAGTATCAACTGAAAGTGCAGAAGGTTCTATTGGCTATTTGTCTATAAATGCGAAAATTTTTGGTTTTCACACAGTTATTCTACCAGGAAGTATAAATGCGTTAACTGTTGATTTAAAACCCATTGCTAGAAGATTAAAAGCACCAACAGTGTTAACAAATGCTGGAGATTTATCAAGTCGTCTATTTTTAGCTGAGCAGACAGGAATAATAAAAATCATAGAAAATGGAGAACTTCTTTCAACTCCTTTTTTAGATCTTTCTGAAAAAATGGTTAAACTCAGTTCATTTTATGATGAACGAGGTCTTCTTGGTCTTGTATTTCATCCTGATTATGAGACAAATGGAAGATTTTTTGTATATTACAGTGCACCAAAAACAGGTCCTGGAATCAATCATGAAAGCATCATTGCTGAGTATCTTGTTTCTTCAGATCCAAATATTGCAGATCCAAATTCTGAAAAAATCATTTACCGTGTGGATCAACCTGAAGCAAATCACAATGGTGGTCAGCTTGCCTTTGGTCCAGATGGTTACTTTTACATAGGACTTGGTGACGGCGGCGGGGCAGGAGACCAACATGGTACAATTGGTAACGGGCAGGATATAAATACTTCACTTGGTAAAATACTCAGAATTGATGTAGACAGTGGAATTCCTTATGCAATTCCAACTGAGAATCCGTTTGTTGGAATTGATGGTTTGGATGAAATCTATGCATATGGTTTCCGAAATCCTTACCGATTTTCATTTGATCAAGATACTGGTAGACTTTTTGTTGCAGACGTTGGCCAAGATGAATGGGAGGAAATAGACATAGTGGAAAAAGGAGGTAATTACGGTTGGCGAATAATGGAGGGTAATCATCCATATGATCCAGACTTAGCTGAACAACTTGAAATCAACATTTCAACATTGAAATATCCAATACATGATTATAGTCATAATGTAGGTCATAGTATAATAGGTGGGTTTGTATACAGGGGAAACCAATCAACTTCTTTAGCAGGAAAATATGTTTTTGGTGACTGGAGTACATCGTATTTACCAGCAAATGGAAAACTTTATTATTTAGAAGAAAATGAAACAGGAGCTTGGCAACGATATGAATTCAAACTATCTAAAAATAAACCACTAAAAAGATACATTTTAGGTTTTGGTGAAGATGAAAATAAAGAAATTTACATGCTTACCTCTAAATTCCTTGGTTCATTAGGAAAAACTGGGGAAGTATGGCAATTAATAATAAAATAAAGGAGAAATATAGATGAAATATGTAAAATATTTAGCATTATTTATTATGGTTGTAATATCCACAACTATAATAGTAACACAGGCAAGTGCTCATTCGCCACGGTACATGAAATTAAAATATAGTCCTGATGAGTTAAAAGTCATAATATTACATTTTACCTTCGCCCCAAAAATACACTATATCTACAAGGTGGATATTGAAAAGAATGGTCAATTAGTTAATTCAGAGCTTTATCAAAGTCAACAGCGTTTAATATTTGTTATCTATAAATATAATCTTACAGCAAGTTCTGGTGATCAAATTACTGTTACTGCTTATTGTAGTTTGTTTGGAAAAATTACACGTTCAATAACAGTTACATAGCAACTTTTTCTTTAAATTTATATTATACAAAATAAAAAAAGAAAAAATTAGTTAATTTGTAAAGATGGGTCTCCCAATGCATTCCAAATTGTAATAGCATGCGCTTCACCCTTTCTGCTCCATTTTGACCTATTTCATAGAAAAAATCTGTGGCAAGTTTACCATTTAGAGTGTTTGGATCACCAATATAACTAGATGTTAAACCGGTTCCTCCAACAACTGAAACCGCACCTCCCCATGGGATTATCATCAACCGCCAACAAAAACAAGCAACCCCAGGCATACCATGGGTCCAGTACCATCTATCATTTCCTAGATCAGTTGATTTTAACGTTGTATAGAGCGTTATATTATATTGAGCATCATGACATCCCCCAACAACCACAACAGGTAATTTTTTAAAATTGAAAAAACGCCATAAATCTTTTGCATCGATTCTCTTCATCCAGACGTCAGTTGTATTTGCAGGATGAGTCACCCAAACAAGGGGACTTCCATGTCCTGAGAAATAAACAAAGCGTGCACCTTTTGAAAAAGTTTTAGCTGTATCCTTTAACTCTGGAATAGGATTTCCTGTGCCAACATTTGAAGCATAAACTCTAATTTCTTCATCAATAATATCATCTACATAACTCATGGCTAAATCTGTTAAATATTCTCCATCAGGTTGACCATTATATAATTCAAAACTTCTACCTGAAATTCCAAGCATTCGTGTATACCATGATTCACTTGCTGGGGTTGAGGTTTCGTATTGAATAATCTTATTTACAACAATTTTTAATTGATTTTTATTTACACATGGAAGTCTTCCTACATATACATCTGGGTTTAAATCAAGAATATCTCTTACAATTGAAGCACTCCATTTTGCAATTATACCATCATTGTTTGAATCCCAGTCATCAAATTCACCACCTTCCTTGTAAACATCTGCATAATAAAGATCACAAAGTGCTCCAAAATCTTGTAAATCACCTGTTTTAACAATATTTGTATATCTAACAGGGACATGCCAATTTTTACTACCATAATTAGGATGTTCCCTATCAACAGCATAAAATAATGATTTTAAGCCACCTACTAGTAAAACATAGCTTATATTGTTGGTTTCAATAGCATCTTTTATAAAATATTTTATCTGCTCAGGTTTATCAACACCTGTATATTTATCATAAATTTCTTCAGTTGTCTTTAGAAATGTTTTTGTTCCTATATTGTTTTTATGAACCACTAACTTGTTTAAAATTTTGGAAAATGTTTTTGGAGCAATGATTACAAGATCATATTCTTCTTGATAATTCATTGGTTTATCAGGAGTATCATAAATAATTTCTACTGAAGCCTCATTTATATAATAAAGCTTGTTGAGAGCAGGTGAATATTGTACAGGATAAACGTAGAGAATTATATGGGTTACTCGTTCTTTATTTAAATTTAATCCACATGTTATTTTTTTATCATACCAATTTGTTGGATATCGATTTGAACTTGAATAAACAATAATATCTTCAATTGGATCTGTAGATTCTATATCAGTTGATAAAGAATTTGTAATAACCTGAGAAGTAGGTATGATTTTTTGTGTAAGTTCAATTTCAAATTCAACAGAAGGTAAAAATTTTATTTCTATATTTTTAGCTCCAAATGGTAAATCAAATGAGTATGTTATCATAGGCAACAGTGGCTTTCCGGAATCTCTTAATAAAAATTCTGTTTCAGATAATTGTATTTTGGTATATTCTCCAGCTTGTATAATCTTAGGTGTGGAAAATGTTAAGGATTTTTTTAAATAAATTTCTGTTGTATTTTCTTTTTCTGGATAGCCAATAGCATTTACTCCACTTATAAGGAGTATTCCTACTAAAATTATTAAAATAATTTTTTTCATTTCATCACTTCCTCAAAAAATAAATATTAATCAACTTGAAAAAATTTTTTTTATTTTATTTGTACAAAATGAAAAAACTCTAATAATAAAATATATTATGTACAATTATGTTATTATTTATGAAAAAATAATAAAAAATTAATTTAAAGATATGCCTAATCAATTAAAATAGAGAATTTTATTGTTTTTAACTCTAATATGACCAATCGGATTATAGATGTTTATGAACTTATTGTGTTTTTTACAATCCAATAAGCAATATGCGCAGAGTTTTTCTAAACAATTATTCTCAATAAGCATACCTATTTTTTTAGATTTGGTTGATGAGCTTTTCAGTATTTTCTTTTTGTTTTTATACTTGGTTTTAATAATATCCCCCTATCTTCAAGCTCGGGTCACCAATTAATATCCAATCTAGTACACTTTTGCAATCAAATTTATTTGTTGACACTGGGAAACTTGTGATATAATTCTTTATTGTTTGACAATGAATCAAACCTAAAGTTCTCATATTTTCTTCACCATATAATCTAAATGATTCAACAGCAAGTAAACCACCAAATCTTTCTGCATCATCTGTAATATTATTATGATTATTGTCACCAAAACTTCCATAGCAAATATTTGTATTAGTTAAAACAGCAATTGCTCCTCCATTGGCTTTGTTTAACAATTTACTGGCTAAGCATTCAAAGATACAATCTTGTTTGAAATAATTTGGTTCTTTTTTAATAAACTTGAAAATGTTTAATATTGATACATCAATTTTACCATGTATACATTCTGCAAGAACAACAACTGGATACATGTTCTTATTTTTTAATTTAGGAGTTTGTTTATTTTGAATAACTATTATTTCAGTTGAATCAGGCTTTCCTAGTCTTACTCTATCTTGGCCTCCTTTGCCTCTGGTGATTAAAAATCCACATCCTTGGTTTATAGCATCTATAAAATCATTTGATGATGCCATATTACCAGTGGATATGTACAATCTATTTATTTCAAAACCTTCCATGTAGGAAATTGCTACTTCGCAGGTTTCTTCACCTTCATTACCCGCATAATCTGGAAAAGTATCTCCGCCAACAGCAACTATTTTGTTAAACCAAGAAGGAGAGCATGTACTGCTTTCGTATTCTATTATTTTATTTACAACATTTTTTGCTTGTACTATGTTTCTACATGGTAATCTGCCTACACAAATATCTGGGTATAGATCTAAGCTGTCTTTACCCCATTCAGCAAATATATTGTCTTTATTACTATCCCAGTCTTCAAATTCTTCTCCATTTTTATAAATATCTGAATAATATAAATCACTGAAAAAAGTCGTATAAGAACCAGTATAGTCATTAAGTAAAACATATCTAACAGGAATATACCAATTAAGACTTTGGCTTTTCATACCTCCAAATAGTAAAACATATTTCACACTATAGTTTTCAATTGCATATTTTATATAATATTTTATTTGCTCAGCATTGTCCCGACCGGCAAATTCAACATAAATTTCTTGTGTTGTTTTAATTATTGTGTCAACATTTTTACTATTTTTATGATCAGCTAGTTTCTGAGCAGCTGAAAAAAATTCTTTTGGTGTAATTATCACTAGATCATAACCATAAGTATCCAAAGGTTTTATTATTGCACTAGCTCCTATTCCACTAAGGACTATAACTACTATCATTACTAATGGTATTATTTTTTTCATGTTTCTTCCTCCAATTCTTTTTTACAATTTTTAAAAACTTTTCTTTAAAGTTAAAAGTTATCATTGTGTATTTGAACAAAATCAAAAGTTTTATCTTCTCAATTTGAATTAATACAATAAATAAAATTTAATAATTTGGGGGATTATATGAAAAATAAAACTCTAGATTCCAAAGATCATAAAATACTCTACCACCTTTTTTTAAATTCAAGAGAATCATTATCCTTAATTGGAAAAAAAGTGGGTTTACCAAAAACCGTTGTTAAATATCGTATAGATCAGCTTGTAAATAATAATGTAATTGAAAATTTTAATACTATGATTGATGTATTTAAACTAGGATATTCTCTTTACAGGTTAAATCTGGTTTTCCAATATGCATCACCAGAAAAAGAATTAGAAATGATTGATTATTTTAAAAATTACAAAAATACTTGGAGTGCTTCCTCTGCCAAAGGAAGATATGATTTCACTGCCACAATTCTGGTTAAAAATCAAAGTGATTTTTTTTCATTTTATGAAGAAACATTAAAACGTTACAGATATTTTTTAAAAGAAATTGTTTTTTCAC
>SMTZ1_10004390_pt1 | contig 16466 bp, 15 predicted proteins | sample DeeMarSWOR136_30_FD_25667 | JGI IMG/M metagenome (IMG submission 25667)
AGGTGTTTATACCTTTCAAGGTGGGACGGATAAGATTATTGGAATGATGCGGGCGGAACTTATAAAAAATGGTGTCGATATTCGAACTAAATGCCAGGTAGAAAAAATTGGCATCGAGAATAAGAGGGTTGCCGGATTGGTAGCGAATAGAAAAATGATCAAAGGCAAAGCTGTTGTCTCTAATGGTAATTTATTATCAACTATTCATAAACTAGTCGGGGACGAGAATTTTTCTGAAAGCTTTATCGAACAGGCAAATAAAGTGCGCCTCAATAACAGCAGTTGTCAGGTTTATATTGGTATCAGAAAGGGTGAGAAAATCGAGTACATAGGGGATTTACTTTTTACCTCAGAGGCAGAGAGATTCGATTCCGAAGAACTGCGCAGTAAAAATACTACCAGCCGGACCTTCTCAATCTACTATCCACAAACCCGACCAGGCTCTGATATGTTCTCCATCGTAGCCTCCACTAATGCCAATTACGAGGACTGGGCATTCTTGTCCGAAGAAGAATACCGTGCTGATAAGGAAAATTTGATTCAACGAACGCTTAATGCTCTGGAGAAATATGTTCCTAAGATTCGAGATAAGATAGACTACCTAGAAGCTGCCACCCCGAAGACATTTCAACGGTATACGCTTCATTTGAGTGGGGCCTCTTTCGGCACTAAATTTGAAGGGTTAAAGATCAGTATGGGGCTTCCCAAAGAGATACCGGGGCTTTTCCACACTGGCTCCGTGGGGATTATCATGTCCGGTTGGCTAGGTGCAGCGTAATTGTAGCCCATGATGTAGACAAATTTCTATCAGGAGGTGCGACCAATGTATGATTTCCGAGGACAGACTATTATTATAACTGGGGGAACCAGAGGAATAGGCAGAGGGATTGCCGAAAGTTTCTTGAGGGCAGGTGCTAAAGTTATTGCTACATATCTGGCCAATAAAGCTGCGGCGGCACAATTCAAGCAGGATAACATGCAGTTCGCTGAAAACATTGATATCCAGAAGCTTGATGTGGCTAAGTATGAAGAGGTAGAAAAATTTTTCAAATACATAGACATGAACTATGGAAGCTTTGAAGTTCTGGTGAACAACGCTGGTATCCGAAAGGACTCCATCCTGGCAATGATGAAGGAATCCTGGGACTTTCTTTATGTGCAAATTTGCTGTTACGATTTTGATGCGCAAACAATATGGACGAATTATAAACGTAAGCTCTGTGATGGAAAGATATGCCTTTAAAGGTCAGGCAAACTATGCTGCGTCAAAGGCAGGTCTGATTGCATTGACTAAATCGTTGTCCAAGGAGGTCGCCACCAGAGGTATCACGGTTAATTGTGTCTCACCGGGATTTGTCGCCACGGAGTTGATTCAAGACCTTCCAGAGAAATTGCGTGAAAACTACCTAGCTAGGATTCCTCTAAAGAGATTTGGAAGTGCTGAAGAGGTGGCCGCTTGCGTACTTTTCCTAGCTTCAAAAGAAGCCTCTTATGTTACCGGTTCTACTCTTGAGGTGAGTGGAGGATTATGAGATGGAGGAGATTTTAAATGCCATACCACATCGCCCACCATTTTTGTTTGTCGATAGAATTGTAGAATTGAGCGGAAATAAAATTAGAACAACGAAAGAGATAAGGCCCGATGAGCCGGTGTTCGAAGGACATTATCCAGGACAGCCAGTCATGCCCGGGGCGCTTATCTGTGAATCTATTTTCCAAACAGGCGCAATACTGCTCTCTAAAATAATGGACAACATTAGTGGAGGCGTTCCTGTTTTGACCCGAATTAATAACGCCAAGTTTAAAAATATCGTCAGGCCAGGCAATACCTTGGATATTGAAGCAGAATTGGTGGAAAGAGTCAGTAATGCCTATTTTATGAAGGGCAAAGCCTCAGTTGGTGGCAAGACCTCAGTCACAGTCGAGTTTACCGTCACCCTGGCTAAAGAGGCACCTTAACATACGACATGGAATAGAAGGAGCAAAATATGGTTTTTTTAGACATCGCGGGTAAGAATTTTCTTGTTTTTGGAGTTGCTAACAAGAAGAGTATCGCCTTCGCGGTTGGACAGATTCTTGCTGGGGCAAACGCAAATGTAGTCTACAGTGTTAGATCAAAAGAACGCAGAGAGAGTGTTTCCAAAATCCTTCCCAGTGCTGATATCTACGTGTGCGACGTCGAGCGAGAGCAGGAAATTAAAAGACTTGCTGAAGACATTTCCAAGAAGTATCCTAAAATTCACGGAATTGTTCATTCCATAGCTTTTGCCAATTATGAAGAAGGGCTTAAGCCATTTCACGAAACAAGAAAGAAGGATTTCCTGCAATCGATTGATATCTCCTGTTATTCATTAATTGCCATTGCCAATAAGTTTAAAGACCTGTTGGATGAAAAAGCATCGGTGGTTACCATATCAATCTCAACCACCAGAATAGCAGCCGAACCTTACGGTTTTATGGCTCCCGTAAAGGCTGCCCTAGATTCAACCATATGCTTTCTGGCTAAATCATTTAGTTCGTTTTCTCAAGTTAGATTTAACTCAGTTAACGCTGGACCGCTGAAAACTTCGGCGTCCGCAGGAATACCAGGATCCGTTAATTATTATCTTTATACTGAAAAATTAACGCTTCGTAAAAAAATTCTAACTGCCCGGGAAGTAGCCAATGCAGCAGTATTTCTCTTGAGCGGTCGCTCCAGTGGCATTAATGCCCAAGGGATCATCGTGGATTGCGGAATGGCAGTAAACTACTTTGATAAGGACATTATTGATAAGGCAACAAGGGTTTAATGGACCGATGACTCTATTTCCGGTAATCTTACCAGTTGCAGAAGAGCTACAGAAGCTCTCGGGGAAAGACAAGGTAGATCATCTGAGCCGAATTGCACGGGAGGCGCTAAAACTGAGTGCCGAAAACAGCGGAGTAACGCTCGGAAAACTGCTTAAAGATGAAAAGGGTACCCCATGGCCCGTTAATGGCAATTACTGGTCTCTCTCACACAAACCTGAATACGTGGCGGCGGTGGTTAGCAAAGAAAAGGTCGGGATTGATATTGAAGAAATGAGGCCGCGGCCTGAATCACTCTTTGCTTACGTGGCGAGTAAGGAGGAATGGGAGCTAAAGGAAAAGTCCTGGGATACATTTTTTCGCTATTGGACGGCAAAGGAAGCCATTCTGAAGGCCATCGGAATTGGTATAAGCGGGTTAAAGACATGTCGGATAATCTCGGTCCCCGATGAGAATCACATTGCTTTGGACTATAAGGGGCATTCTTTCTCGGTAGAGCAATTAAGGTATAAGAACCACATTGTTTCCGTACTCAAGGGCAGCAACGAAATTGATTGGATAATTATGGAAGACTTAAAACCGTAACTTCTAGAGCCCGAACAAATTTGGAAACCAAATTCAAAGTGGTATATAATTATTGGAAAGTGGTGTTACATAAGTATTTCACTGACCGCTGTGATTAGACCTTCCCAGCCATGACAAGGTACACTTTGTACAAATTCGAAATGCCAGCTTACACCTAGTGCCAGTCTCTTAGACCATGTTGTATCTTTGATAATACAACTTCGCTTGATGTATAAAAGCCTCTATCCTTGTCTTTGCATTGGTTTGCTTTAGCCCGTCATATATCATGTTAAGCACAGGGATACGATTGTGCTCCCTTTGTATCCCTCTATAAATAGCAGTGGATACAGTTCCATAAAGGCAATTTAAGATGACGAGATTAGCTATACCGCTGCAACCCAATATAGCATAATTTTTCGCCTTAGCCACATTTACAGTTACTACTGGGTCTATATCATCACTTACATAAGGAGCGGCAAGCGTAATCATATCCTCAACTCTGGGGATTCTACAATCTCGAAGCTCGTTGTTCATCATTCCCTCAATCTTTCCCTTCCAGTGCATAAATGGAAACCTTCTAAGATAATAATAAAGGGCAGTAGGATATTTTTTCCTAGAAAAGTGTGTCTCCGGATATACCTCATTGAAATATACTACATAATCTGTAGTAGTCGGCCCAAGCCTAGTTTCAACACCCAGTGACTCAAACTCTCTGATTATATCGTTGTTAGACCAGTCGTTCATACAGGTGTAGAACTCTCCTACGATGCCTATAATTGGCCTATCTTCATTCTTGGTTGGAATCTCGTCCATAGCCGCTATTGAGCGGTTTAAAGCCTGCCAAAATTTCCCGTTGATAATTCCAGAGGCTATCTCACCTATGGCTTGTGAATAAACCCTGTCACTCTCACCTTTATTTACTTCATAAGGGCGAATATGAAGTAACTTTTTTAATAAGACATCCGTGGCTAGCCAACCCTTCCAGATAGCCTCCGCCCACTTTAATCCAAATAATTCAGTGCATTCATCATGGCGGATGGAGGCAACCGGAGCAACTATAGGGATATGCCCCAAACCTAATCTCTTGAGAACTAATTTCTGGGACAAGGCATATTGACTCAACCTGCAGGAACCATCGAAGTTAAGCATCATAAATGCTGCCTTATTGGGGTCAAAATCTTCAAGTTGAGTCATCCTGACTAAATCCCCTGTAGTTAGTAAATAGGGATGACATTCCTTGCCAGAGACGTATCTTCTTCCTATCTCCTCCGATAATTCATTAGGCTCGGGCAAAACTCGAGCATCTAACCCCACGGAGTTGAGGGCAGCAGCCCAAATAACTGAGTGCCCAGAAACATGCGCGATATAAAAGATTCTATCTAGTTCCCTAAGCCTCTTTGTTGGTTTGAAGATACTTATACCGCCAGAGGGTCTAATCAAACTGAGATCTTCTTTCCTGTCATCCTCTACCCGCTTTTGCCGTTTATTAAGAGTATCAAGAAAGGCTTCAACCCTGGTAGTCATTCCAGCGTCACCGCTGTGCTCATCAACCTCCAGAAGTAGATAAGGATCCTCTCCCATGGTTTCCTCAAGGTACTTCCAGAAGAAAGCATCAGGACCACAGCCATAATTGGTGATCATTATAGGATTCAAGCTGGAGTTAGTCTTAGCCATTATCGCTGCCCGCAGAAGATTCTGTTCGTTCTTCCAAACCAAGTTGGAGTAATGAGGCGGCAGTTCAACTTCATCCAGCGGAAGTAGGTCATAGGGTATAGCTAGTATTCCTAGGTGGTGCAGCTTCTTGGCAATATTTAGATTCAACGCCAAATCATGAACATTGTAAGGCTTTCCTATTATCACTACGGCTTCATTATCTTTCTTAAGGGTATTAAGTATCTCTTGACCTCTTTCTCGCCGCATCCTTTCGAATTCTTTCTGTGCCTTAAGCGCGGCTGTTATGGCTGAGGCAATTTCCCCCGTTTCTTTACCAAATTCCTTGCCTATCTTCTCCATTGCCACCTTGATGTTCTCTTTTTCCTTCGCCATAAATATGCTAGGGCTTATGATTCTTGCCTTATCTTGAAAAGCAGGTCTAAGCATGAAAGGAATACCCTGAATCAGGGGACAGTTGTAGCTCCTGGTTACATCATCACTCTCCTTCTCTAGGTCAATAATGCTGGGTAGGAATATACTGTCAACACCTGTTTCAATGAGATTTGATACATGCCCATAGGCAATCTTCACCGGATAACAGGTCTCAGCCAAAACCTCCTCAAGTCCCTTATGAATGAGCCTCCTATTAGTTTTATCGGAGAGTATAACTTTAACTCCTAACTCCCTGAAAAATGTAGCCCACAACGGAAACTGCTCCAAGAACATCAGAACTCGTGGAATGCCCATTACCGGAGAATTTGGGGTAAATTCATCCTCCTTATAATAGCTCATAAGCATGTCCGCTCGTTCTTTAAAGAGATCGGGAAGAATTTGATCAGTGGTTTTTCCCATCTTCAGCTCATATCTGTCACAAATACCACCATAAAAGGATTTGAATTTGCCTCCGATGGATATCTTCTTTATGTGGCAGTGGTTGGGGCAATGTTGGCATTCAAATGATTTGACCTCATACTCCCGTTCTACGAGGTCAAAACCGACGAAATTGCTTTTTCCATCCCCGTGTCTCCTCTCCATGGCAATTAACGCAGCACCTATGGCACCAGTGACATTGTAGTTCTGCGGAACCGTAATCTTCTTCCCCAAAATATTTTCGAAGGCAGCTATGACACTCTTATTTCCGGCAACGCCTCCCTGAAAATATATCTTCTCACCAATTTTTTTATTCCCCACCACCTTTTCAATGTAATTATTGGCAATAGAGTAGGAAAGCCCCGCCAAGAGATTGACTTTCGGTGAACCCACCTGCTGGTGGTGTATTAGATCAGATTCCATAAAAACAGTGCACCGAGTCCCCAAATCAACAGGAGCTTTCGAGCTAAAAGCAAGCTCACTAAACTCTTCGTTAATATTTACATCCAATCTGTCAGCTTGTTCTTGGAGAAAGGAACCAGTTCCGGCAGCACAAACCTTGTTCATCTCGAAATCTACCACTGCACCATTCTTGAGGCGAATATATTTTGAATCCTGCCCTCCTATTTCAAATATGGTGTCTATGGTCTTATCTATATCCAGTGTAGCTGTAGCCTGAGCAGTAATTTCGTTAATTACGAAATCAGCGCCGATAAAGTCTGCTGTAAAATAACGCGCACTGCCAGTGGTCGCTACAGCTTGGACTTCAATAAGGTCCTTTATTTCATGACCTATGTCTTTAAATCCTTTCTTAACTGACTCAATGGGATTGCCCTCGGTCATAAGATACTTCGTCGCTAGCAGCCTCTTGTTTTCATCCAGAACAGCGATATTTGTACTTACAGCGCCAACATCAACCCCTATATACACCTTATTCTTCTGTTGATTCCCAGAAATAAAACATTCATCCCAGGGGGCAGAACCATCTCCGTCATAAATCAATCTCCTCAAATGCCCTATCTCAGCTTCATTAGCCTTTTTAGCCAAATAACGCCTCAAAGCCTCCGTAGTTACTTGAAGTCTGATAGGTGTGTCACTCTGTTTCTCCGAGGCCGTGATTGCCGCTCCAAAGGCTCCCATGACCTTAAAATACTCGGGAATAATCAATTCTCCAGGCTTGAGTTCTAGCAATTCTTCAAAAGCCTTAACTACACCTTTATTGGCAGCTACGCCACCTTGAAAGGCTACTGGCTTTATGAATTTCCTCCCTTTACCTAAATTGCTTATATAATTTCTAGCCAAGGCATAACAAAGTCCAGACATTATTTCTTCCTGTGATGTCCCTTCTTGTTGCAAATGGACCATGTCAGATTTAGCAAAGACACTACACCTGCCCGCAATAGTAGCCGGCTTTTTAGCTCTCGTGGCTAAACTGCTGAACTCGTCTATGGAAATACCCAGACGATATGCCTGTTGATCAAGGAAAGAGCCAGTTCCCGCAGCGCATATCTCATTGAGGGCATGGTCAACTATGAATGTTCTTCCACTTTTTTCATCCCGCTCCAAGAAAATCAGCTTTGAGTCCTGCCCTCCAATCTCGATAATTGTCCTAACCTCAGGATAGAAGTATGCAACAGCCTTTGCCTGACTAATTATTTCATTTTCCTTACCTACACTCATAACATCAGCTATAAAGTTACGTCCACTGCCTGTGCATACAGCCCCATATAGTCTAGGAAAATCTTTCTCGAGACTGTTAAAAACGTCGATTAATACCGGAATCGGTTGCCCTTTTGTCCTCTCATAGACACTTTTAAGGAGCCTGAATTTCTCATCAATTACAGCTATGTTTAAGCTGATCGAGCCTATATCTATTCCCATAAAAGTTTTGCTCTGGCTTGTCATTCTGATTCCTCAATCCTTTTCTTAACTGTTCGGACAATCTTGTCTGAAATCGCTTGCCCGCCCCGGCGCGCAAGCCAAGCTAAAGCTCCTGAGACTTCACCGCCAATGGTAACCCTACTCTTACCATCTAAAGGTTCTAGGGTGTAGAAGCGTGTCAAACTGGTGCCCAGCGCTTTTCCTTGCATGACCACAGTCCGTTCCGGGACAAACTTTATTATCGTCATCAATAACCTGACCGTAAGACCACTTACCTTGGCTGTGACAGAAAGCTGTGATCCTACTGTCAAAGGCTCCTTAGAGACTCTCTCAATCTTCTTGATGGATGGCATCCACTGGGGCCACTCTTCAAGTTTATCTATCAGCGCCCAAACTTTCTCGGCAGGGGCATTGATGTCGATGCTGCTCTCAAACCTCACGTCTGCCCACACTCCTCCTTTACGTAGTATCACACAATATATTATAAATCATTACCCAATCTAATGGGATAGAGATGCTTAGCAACCTATCCAACGCTCCCCTCCCAAGTCTCTTCCCTCCCCCACTTAGAAGGGGAGTGGAATAGGGGGTGAAGGTAGTTGCTAAGAAATTATATTGTTTCCCTGACATTATATATTGTGGTAGTATAATGTAGGCAACCATACTATGCCACAAATAAAAGCAGGCATAATAAATGTTACGGGGTATATTGGTGCTGAGTTAGCTCGCATACTTTGCCAGCATCCCCAAGTAAAGCTCGTCACAATCACAGGAAGAAGCACAGCCGGGCAAAAATTAGGCGATATTTTCCCCAACTTCGCGGGAACCGGCTATATGATAAAATCCGAGCTTGATAGCGAAATCGACATTGCCTTCTCAGCAATGCCTCACAAAAGCAGCGTAGATGTAGTACCATCTTTGCTAAAACAAGGAATCAGAGTTGTTGATGCCAGTGCCGATTTCCGATTAAAGAATGCTGACAAATATCTCAAATGGTATGGATTTACTCACCCCTCGCCCGAGTTATTGAGAGGGTCAGTATTTGGCTTACCCGAGTTGCATCGGGAGAAAATTGCTTCGGCCTCGCTGGTAGCAAATCCGGGTTGCTATAGCACTGGTGCTCTCTTGGCCCTGGCACCCGTAGTCAAAGAAGGGCTTATTCATCCCGATATAGTGGTAGATAGTAAATCAGGGGTTTCGGGTGCTGGCAGAACTCTGAGCTTGACCGCTCATTATTCTGAGGCCAACGAGGATATCTGCGCTTACTCACTTGACGGACATCGTCATTTACCAGAGATAGAACAGGAATTGAAAGCACTGAGTCCGTCATTTTCTCCTTCGATAACCTTGGTGCCTCACCTGGTACCAATGACTAGAGGTATACTGAGTACCTGCTACGCTAGATTAAAAGACGACAAATTGCTCAAAGACACCAAGGCTGGAGAAAAACTAAGCCAGATATACCGGGAGTTCTACAAGCATGCACCCTTCGTTCAAATAACGACCAAGCCTCCTCATACCAAGCATGTCTGGGGAACCAATTTATGCCTTATTTATACCACTGTAGATTTAGGGACAGGTAGATTTATAGTTGTTAGCTGTTTAGATAACCTGGTCAAGGGAGGAGCCGGTCAAGCGGTGCAAAATATGAATCTGATGTTTAACCTGCCGGAGACGACAGGACTGGAAGCCTTAGCCATTTACCCTTGAATCATGCAGGATTACTTTTCTCCAGGATCTACCTCCGTTATGAATCCTGTTTCAGTTACTGCTATTATACTGATATCCTTGCTCCCTGGCAGGATATCCATCGCCTTTTCTTGAGCCCACTGTTATACACGTGGTAAATGTCATGCCCTTTTTAAATTACCCTTCAGACAGTCAGTTCATGAAGTCACGAGAACATTTTCCTATATAGCAGTGCCGCCATCTACAACCAGAACATGTCCGGTCACATAGCTGGAAGCATCGGAAGCCAGGAAAATCACAGCCCCAACCATCTCGTCAGGTTCGGCCACCCGCTGCAATGGAGTCCTCTCCATAGCAGTTTGCAGAACAGCCGGGTTGCTCCAGAGGGCTTCGCTGAATCGAGTTTTGGTCAGTCCCGGTGCTATCGCATTCACCCTGATATTATGCTGGGCCCACTGTTGGGCCATCACTTTTGTTGCCATAATCACCCCAGCTTTACTTATGGAATAAACCGGCAAAATGTCAGGGGTAATTCCCGCTACTGAAGCAACATTGATTATTTTACCCTCACCTTGTTCTTTCATCAGCCTGGCTACCGCCTGACTGAGAAAAAACAATCCCTTCAAGTTGAGATTCATAATAGAATCCCACGCTCGTTCTTCTATATCCATAGCCGAGTCCATGGTTGGGTTGGTAGCAGCGTTATTTACCAGAATATCAATTCTGCCAAGCTTATCTTTTACCTGTGGGACCAGACTATTTATCTCATCCATCCTCCCCACATGTGTTGCCACGGCCATTGACCTGCGCCCCAATCTTTTTATCTCTTTAGCGACTTCCTTAAGATCCGGCAATTTACGGCTGGTTACAGCTATGTCAGCACCAAATTTGGCAAGTCCAATAGCGATAGCCTTTCCGATGCCCCGACTACCTCCAGTCACTAGGGCCACCTTACCCGATAGAGAAAAACTTTCCGGGGAAACACTCATTATTCACCTCCTGAACAAGATTCCTTAGCTTTGATAAAAAGCCGATACCAAAATATATATTACACATGGTGCTATACGCAACTTAGCATGCCCTGGACACCGCACAGAAACTATTGCCAATATCTTAAGATGGTTGTATTATGGTCTCTATAAGGGTAGACTTTAAAAGAATAGCCTTTAGCAGAAATAGAACTGCGATACTAGTATCAAAGCGGGTGGTCAAGTGTGTGCGTTAGTTAGTTGTGGTAGTTCCCACGGTGCTCAGCCCAGCACATATAGAAATGTAAACTGAGCTCTTTTTTTAGGCCTCAGCAAAATCTGCCCTCCCTCTCGAAACCCAGGGTCATTGCCAGGCACAGCCGAGGCAATCCTTTTTCCTTGAAGAGAAAAAAAATAAGAGCTTGTCCGGAGCGTTCGGCTGAGCTGCCGCTGGAGCTCTGTCGAAGGATAAGGATTTTGGAATAACTACACTTTTACTCTGTAGACGGCTGAAGTATTACAAAAGAGGGAAAATGAAAAGCAAATTAATCGCAGTAGCTTCAATAACAGTCCTGATATGTGTGGGTGTAGGTAACAGCGTTGCTTGCACACCTACAACCGTGTATGACTTGCCCATCAACAGCACGGTGGGTGGTACCGTCACCACGCTTGGAGAAGGGACTCGCACCTATGACGAGGGAATAGTGGTCAACCTGGTGGCTGAGGCTGAGGAAGGCTACCGCTTTGTTGAGTGGACTGGCGATGTGGGCATCATTGCCAATGTCAACGCTGCCATAGCCACCATCACCATGAATGGCGACTACTCCATCACCGCCAATTTTGAACAGGAAGAAAATATAATGATTTTCCCCGACCTCAATCTTGAGGCAGCGATCAGGGAAGCCATCGGCAAGCCCAAGGGGCCTATCTACCCTTCAGACCTGGAGGGGCTTACCTCCCTTGATGCTATGGAAAGGAATATCTCCGACCACACCGGGCTGGAGCACTGCACCAGCCTGACAGAGCTCTACCTTGGGTATAACCAGATAAGCGATATCTCAGCCTTGGTCGATAACCCCGGACTGGGAGAGGGAGACGAGGTGAACTTAGGGTCCAGTACACTGAGCGACGATTCCATCAACATATACATACTTCAACTTCAGGCCAGGGGAGTGATTGTTCAGTATTAGAGCTCGGGTGGTGGAGCCAAGGCTATAATATGCCTGAAGGAGGAACCGCCACCACTGTCGTGCTTCATCGCCACCCCAGCCTACACGGAGGGGGTGTCATTCTTCACCCTGACTTGTTGAGGCGTAGCAATCTCATTGCCCCCAACAAGATTGCTTCGGCACTATCGTGCCTAATAATGACAGAGAGAGGAAGAGCCTTCTCCCGCCCAAAAGGCAGCTATAGCAGGCCCGTTGGTGCTAGTTCATAGCAGTGGTTGCCTGGGCAACGACGTCTCATATGTATGATTCGGCAAGCTGGAAATAACTCTGGGCAGTAGTTAACACCTTGGCCTTTTCCTCTTCGGGAATGTAGTAGTCGTCGAGCTTGAAGCTTTCCACCTTGCCCCTGACATAAGCTCGGTAGCATTTGTAGAAATTGAGCAGTTCCAGAACTTCTTCATCATGGGATAGCTTCACATAGGTATTGACAAGTTGCTGAGAAAGACCAGCCTGCTGATAACGATCTAAGTCGATGGCCAGAAAGGCGACCTCCGAGGCTACGCCTGACTATCGGGACCTGTCATTAAATTCAATGCAGTCATAAATACAAATATCATCAGTTAAGCAAACGTGGGCAGCATGGAGGTCGCCATGGCAATCTCTTATTTTTCCTTCTCTTACTCGCTTATCCGACAGGCTTGTGTTGCTGTCAATGAAGCGATTAGTGTAATTCTTAATACTTTGATATTTCTCGGTCTGAGCGAATTTCTCATCACAATTGTAGAGAATAACACCTAGCCTGCCGAAGGCAGTAATCTCTTTATTTGTTTCCGCTCTTTGATGAAACTCTGCTAGCTTTTGTGCTACCGTGGTTATCATCTCCTTGTACCTGTCCCTTGGTCAAAAGCACATACATCATGCGCTGCTGGGGCAATTGCTTCATTTTAACAGCGTATTTTATCGCTTCGCCTTATCATTCACCACGGAGTTCGCCAATAGCCCTGTTCATGACTCCAAGTCCGAACCTCAAGCCAATAGTGAGAGTCGGGCTGTTGCCTGCTGTGACTGTAAGCGCCATAGTTGTCAATACTTCTCCGGCGGACAGGGCGGCCATAGTTAGAGTAGTTGGCTCTAGTCTCAGTGGGCAGTGGATAGCTGGGCAACGACGAAGCGAGACACAAGTTCAGAGCACACTTGAGGGCGAAATTACCCATTATCTCGTACGGTGTGTAACAGTTATGTTTTACACAAATCTTGGGGTTTTGTAGCTTATCAGAGTTCTGATACCGATTAATTTGGGAACCGGAGTCCATATAAACCAATTTATCGAGTTTTTACCAGTGCGGAGGGAATCTTGAAAGGATACCGAAGAACGCGGTGGCGATTATATGACATGGGCTAAGATTTTGGGATGACTGAACTGGTACTTAGGCTAAATAACCTGTGGCATTAGCTACAATTACAACACATATGTTAGGAACACAAGAAGAATAATTTTCGACTATCGTAAAATTCCTTGCCATTATAATTAGCAACGCTACCTACTGGCACTTTTAGCAGAGAGTCCGATATAGCTCTTGTGTTCATGAGAGCTACTGCAGGGAACTCCTTGTGTGCTCCTACCAATTGGAAGAGGACAAGCCCCGCTTACGAAAGTACGGTTACTAATGGGTGATTGACGGGAAATCTAACGTTTCTTAGACTATATTCAATTAGTATTGGAGGGAACTGCATATGCCTGTAAAAATAAACAGCCAAATCTGTTATAGAACTGCTGAGGTTCGCCAGATGTTTGGCATAGGTAAGAGCACTCTATTTCGCTGAATCAGGCAACTGAAAGAATTTGGATGTAAAAAAGAAGATAATAATTAGTTTGAGGAGACGCCAATAAATGATAAGAGTTAGCATTTTTTTAGTCATTGTAGCATTCATTACCGGGATGGTAGGATGTGCTCAACTTGCTAATTCTTATACCCTGACTATCGCCAGTGCCGCTGGAGGAACAGTAACCACCCCTGGAGAGGGGGATTTTATCTATGCTGCGGGAACGGTGGTCAATCTGGTAGCGACTACCGATCCTAATTATCATTTCAAGTGCTGGACTGGTGACGTAGGCATGATTGGCAATGTCAATGCCACCACAACCGAGATCACGATGAACGACAACTACTCTATAACAGCCAACTTTGCCGAGCAATATGAACTCGCCGCAGGTGATAGGCACACAGTGGGGCTAAAGTCCGACGGCACCGTGGTCGCTGTGGGATGGAACGCCTTCGGGCAGTGTAATGTGGGCGGCTGGAAAGGCGTTCTACAGATCGCTGCAGGTGCCTGGCACACAGTTGGGTTGCAATCTGACGGTACCACAGTTGCTGTTGGATGGAACATCTCTGGGCAATGTGAGGTCGGTAACTGGAAGAACATCATACAGGTTACTGCAGGCGACTATCACACTGTGGGGCTTAAATTCGACGGCACCGTGAATACCGCGGGAAATAACACCTACGGGGAATGTGATGTCGGCAACTGGAAGAACATCATACAGGTTGCTGCAGGCGACTATCATACTGTGGGGCTTAAGTCCGATGGCACCGTGATCGCCGTGGGAGCTAACACCTCCGGGCAGTGCAATGTCGGTAATTGGACGAACATTATCCAGGTCGCCGCAGGCAGCTCGTATACGGTGGGGCTTAAAGCTAACGGCACCTTACTTGCCGTGGGAGACAACGAATTCGGGCAGTGTGATGTCGGCGACTGGAAGAACATTATCCAGGTCGCCGCAGGCGACTATCACACTATGGGACTTAAGTCCGATAGCACCGTGATCGCCGTGGGAGCCGACGACTATTCACAGTGTGATGTCAGCGGCTGGACGGATGTTGTCCAGGTCGCTGCAGGCAGTTTACACACAGTGGGGCTAAAGTCGGACGGCACTGTCGTCGCTGTGGGATGGAACTATTACAAGCAGTGTAATGTAGAAGGTTGGGATCTGGATTAAATTTTTCCTTTACTTCCCGCCCATAAGGACAGATACACAGTTATACAATGAACAAGGGATGTACAGCAATGAGAAACTGTTGCGAAGGAGTTGAATTATGAAGATGCTTAGTCAGAGTAGATGCCATTACGTGGCCAGATTTAGCTTCTTTTTGATTACGTTAGCCTTAATGACCGGGATAGCGGGCTGTAGTGGTAGTGTTATTGAGTATGATCTCGCTATCGCTAGCACCACCGGAGGGTTGGTGGCCACGCCTGGAGTGGGAACTTTTGCCTACGCCACTGGCACAGTAGTCAACCTGGAGGCTAAGCCTGAGGCGGGGTATCACTTTGTCGCTTGGACTGGCGACGTGAGTACCGTTGCTGACGTAAATGATACCACAACCACCATCACTATGGACAGCGATTACTCTATTATAGCCAGCTTTGCGTTTGGATCTCAATGCATCCCTATGGTCGCCGCAGGTGGTTATCACACGATAGGGCTTAAGGATGGCGGAACCGTGGTTGCCGCGGGATATGACTCAGCCGGGCAGTGCAATGTCGGTGGCTGGACGAATATCATCCAAGTCGCCACAGGCTACGGTCACACGGTGGGGCTCAGAGCCAACGGCTCGCAATGTCGGCGACTGGACAGATATCATCCAGGTCGCTGCAGACGGCTATCATACAGTAGGACTTATGTTCGACGGCACAGTGGTTGCCGTAGGAGAGAACGTCTCCGGGCAGTGCCATGTCGGCGACTGGACGGAGATCATTCAGGTCGCCGCAGGCGGGCATCACACGGTGGGGCTTAAAGCCGACGGCACTGTGGTCGCCGTGGGGGACAACACCTATAAGCAGTGTGATGTCGGCGACTGGACGGATATCATTCAGGTCGCCGCAGGCGGGTATCACACGGTGGGTCTTAAGTCCGACGGCCATGTGGTCGCCGTGGGAGACAACACCTATAAGCAGTGTTACGCTGGTGGCTGGTTTAATATTGTCCAGATTGCCGCAGGCGGGTATCACACGGTGGGTCTTAAGTCCGATGGCACTGTGGTCGTCGCGGGATACAACACCTATGGACAGTGTGATGCCGGCGGCTGGACGAACATCATCCAGGTCACCGCAGGCTATGGACACACGGCAGGGCTTAAATCCGACGGTTCTGTGGTCGCAGTGGGACATAATACCTACGGGCAGTGCGATTTAAGTGGCTGGAATCTGAATTAAATATTACCCCGTACCATCAGCTTACAGGAGTGGAGCTAGGGTTATGTCGTCGTTAAAAAATTACCTTCACCTATGCCACAAAGATTGCTTCGGGGCTTCGGCATTCGCAATGACAAGGAGGTGTATCATTGTCAGCTAACCGTGGCAATATAATCGGCCCCGTGAAATTGCTTCGTCGCCCCTCTGTGGAAGGATTTTTCTCAGGGATAGAGAGAAGAGTTTTTTTCTGACCTAGAAGGCGGCCATATTGGAATTATTGGAGCTGGTTTCAGTGGCACAAGTTGCCCGGGTAACTACATATCATATGTATGACTCGGCAAGCTGGAAATAGCTCTGGGCAGCAGTTAACACCTTGGTTTTTTCCTCTTGAGGAATGTAATAGTCGTCGAGCTTGAAACTTTCCACCTTGCCCCTGACATAAGCTCGGTAGCATTTGTAAAAACTAAGCAGCTCCAGAAGTTCTTCGTCATGGCTTATTTTCACATAGGTATTTACCAGGTGTTGGGAAAGACCTGCCTGCTGATAGCGGTCTAGGTCCATAGCCAAAAAGGCGACCTCCGAAGCCACGTCGGAATATCGGAATCTGTCATTAAATTCAATGCAGTCATAAATGCAGATATTGTCCGTGAAGCAAACGTGGGCAGCATGGAGATCGCCATGGCAATCCTTTATT
>SMTZ1_10003226_pt1 | contig 16462 bp, 6 predicted proteins | sample DeeMarSWOR136_30_FD_25667 | JGI IMG/M metagenome (IMG submission 25667)
CCGTAAAAAGAAAAGATCTGGGTCTCCTGGCCATGGGGTATGGAAGCGTGTATGTTGCACAAGTAGCCATGGGAGCAAGTGATGTGCAAACCGTGCGTGCATTCATTGAAGCTGAAGCCTATGATGGCCCTTCACTTATCATTGCCTATAGTCATTGCATCGCACACGGGATCAATATGAGGAAGGGTTTAGAGCAACAGAAGCTCGCAGTTGATACAGGATACTGGCCGCTCTACCGTTATAATCCCGAACTCGCTGAAAAAGGTGAAAATCCACTTAAAATTGATTCTTCTGAACCCAAGCTTCCGCTGAGGGCATATGCTTATAATGAAACACGCTACCGTATGTTAACTCAGATGAATCCCGAAGCGGCTAAAAAGCTTATTGAACAAGCTCAGCAAGATGTTAATGAAAAATGGCATCTCTACAAAGGCTTAGCCAATATTGACTATTCAAACGGGAAACCTACAGAAGAACAGGAAAAATAAAAGAGGATTGATCTGATTTATACTCATACTTTTGACCTGTTGAAATGCATAAAAATGTATGAAAGGTGATAAGAATGGATTTAAGTACAACGTATATGGGCATGAAATTAAAAAATCCACTGGTTCCATCTGCTTCTCCACTATCTCGTGATATACGCACGATTAAATTGATGGAAGATTCCGGCGCGTCGGCAGTTGTTTTAGAGTCCCTTTTCGAGGAACAAATTATACATGAGAAAAATGAACTAAATTATTTTCTTTCCCAGGGTACGGAAAGTTTCGCTGAATCACTGAGCTACTTTCCGGAACCGGAAATGTATAATTTTGGTCCAGATGACTACCTGGAACACATACGAAAAACAAAAGAAAGTGTTGATTTTCCGATAATCGCAAGTTTAAATGGTGTCTCTACCGGTGGCTGGACTGAATATGCGCGGAAAATGCAACAGGCAGGTGCAGATGCGATAGAACTGAATACGTATTATCTGGCCACTGATCCGGAGAAAGACAGCCACCTTATCGAAGATAATTACGTTGAGGTATTACAAGAGGTTAAATCAGCAGTTACCATACCGGTAGCATTAAAATTATCTCCATACTTTACTGCCATGGCAGCAATGGCTAAGAGATTTGACGCTACAGGCGTAGATGCCCTGGTGCTGTTCAACCGTTTCTACCAACCGGATATCGATTTAGAAAATTTAGAAGTGGTGCCTAATCTTGTCCTGAGTACTTCAGAGTCTATGCGTTTACCTTTGCGCTGGATTGCGGTTCTCTATGGTAAGATTAAAGCTAATTTGGCAGCTACTACAGGCATTCACACCGCTCATGATGTTCTGAAAATGCTTATGGTGGGAGCGGATGTTACCATGCTATGTGCTGTACTATTTCAGCATGGAATTGGAAGAATTACTAAAATATTGGAAGATATGAAAAAGTGGATGGAAGATCACGAATATGAATCTGTACAGCAAATGAAGGGTAGCATGAGTCATAAATCTGTTGCCGAACCTGCCTCATTCGAACGCGCTAATTATATGAGAGTGTTAAAAAGCTACGTTTAAATTCTTATTAAAGGATCTGCCTGTTTTAAGCAGGCAGCCCTTTTTCCTTACTTTAAATAGATATTTTATCGCCGCTTTTCTTTTAATTCTACATATTTTTGTATTTTGTAATGTGAAAAAAATTGAAGGTAATAGATCTAATTTATTGAAATTTAATGAGTTATATAAAATTCTCTGATCCCTGAATATTTATCGTGGATCACATACATTGTTAAATTTCTTTATAATTTTTATATAAGTTTTGAAAAAAATGCCGAGTATGAGTGCATAAATAGTCCAATGTTGTATAAAAAATAAAGGTATCATTATGAATGCAAAAATAATGTTATTAGTGTTGTTATTATTGATTTCATCTTTAACAGCCAGAGAGGCACAAGTAAAATTTCTTATAGGGGACGTTCGTTTCAAGCAGTCAATACAGCAAGCTAATTGGACAAATTTACGATTAAATGAGCAGCTGGGAGAAAATAACATCGTTCGAACGGGAAAGGATTCCAGATGCGAGATCTTGTTGTCCGATGGTTCTCAGGTTAATGTTATGGAATATTCCATGTTAAAGATCGATTTTCTACCCACACAAGGAGAGAAAAGAACCGATCTGTTTGCAGCTTTAGGAAGAATTTTTTTTAAAGTTAAGAAATCATTGGTAAACGAATTTCGCGTTAAAAGTCCGGCCAGCGTGGCTTCCATACGCGGCACGGAATTTCTACTGATTAATTCCACAAACAGCAGTGAAATCTGGGTAAAAAGCGGGCAGGTTGTATTTAGCAATGCTGAGCAGACAAAACAAGTCATCATTAATTCGGGATACAAATCGCTGGTAACATCTGGCGGAGCCCCCTCTGAACCACAGGCTTTAACCTATGATGAAATAAGAGAGTTTGATTCTACAACAGATGAAACACAATCAATAGAGAATGAACCAGTATCCACTGTAGCTGTTCCTGTCGCAACAACAAGCTCTGCCCAACCGTCAAACACACCCAATGATCCTCAGCCGGAAGTAACTCCTACAAGATCGAGTACTGACGAGGGTTGGGGATGGGGTCTCTCAGTCGGAGCTGTGACTATGGATAACCAGATTTACAACCAGATTGGATTTAGACCAATTTTTACAGCTGGTAAGTTTGGAATCGCTCTTGATTTAACTTTGTATATTGACAGTGATGGAAATATCAGAGAAGATAACTGGGACTCTTTTAATGATATTATTGAGAAGATTTATTATGTCCGTTGGGGGATGAAAGGGGATCCGTTTTACACCAAGGTAGGTGCTTTGAATAATTATAGATTAGGATACGGTCTGCTAATGAATCGTTATTATAATACCATTGAATATCCAACCGTTATCCGGACAGGTTTAGAATTGGGATTCCAGGGCGAACAATTTGGCATAGATCTACTGCTTAACGATTTCAAAGAGATTGGTGTACCGGGTGGATTATATGCAGGCCGAATCAATTTCAGGCCTTTCGGTAATTTTGAGATCGGTGCCAGCGCTGTGTATGACCGCAACCAGTATGCCACTTTAAAGGATAAAGACAATGATGGGGTACCTGATGACCTGGATGACTTTCCAGGTAACAGCGATTATAGTGTTGACAGCGATGGCGATGGAGTTCCAGATTTTATGGATCCAGATCGTGATGGAAACGGATATACGGATAATACACAGGATCCTGCAATAGCTAATAATGACATTTACTTTAGTGATTCTTTATTAAAGCCGACTCCATTTAACATTAAAGAAACACCAAGCGACATTTTCGCATTTGGTGTTGATATTGGATTTCCCGTTATAAATACAGACTATCTAAATCTTATAATATATTCCGAAGCGGCTAAATTTGAAGGTACATCCATGGAAGAAGGGTGGGGCATTGCTGCACCGGGATTTATAGCGAAATTCGCATTCATAAACTTTTATGGATCTTATCGTTATTTAAAACGGAAATTTCTTGCAGAATACTTTAATACTACCTACGAGATAGAACGGGCAGTTATTCGGCAGGATTCTATAGGGAATTTACAACCCATCACTAAGAAAGAAATCATGGAAACCATCAATGAGGAATTAAGAGGTTTTGTGATGGGGGCAGATTTTAATATCTATGATATCATAACCTTTAGTGCAGAATATCAAAATATGAGGAGGTCAGATATCACATTTAAGACTTTCCGTTCCGATCTACAACTCAATCCTAACTTCATTCCCAAATTAAGCATTGCAGGGGCTTATTTTTATCAACAAAATGCCGATAAATTGTTCCATCCAACAGAAGGGACTATATATGGTTATCGCTTTGGATATGAAATAGCAGCTGGCGCATCACTGGTAATTGACTTCAGAACAACCTATAGAGATGTTAATGGTGATGGGAATATTGAAGGATCTGATGAAAGAATAAGAACAACAAATATTCAGACGGTATTTACTTTTTAACTTATCCAGATTTCAGATAAAAACCCACAGATTGGTTATACCTGTGGGTTTTTATTTATTTTCCATGCGCTTCCAAAAATCTAGTATAACTTCTTCATATGAATCTGTAATTACGACATCACCCGGCTTTTGAAACCAATATTCCGGGAATAAGGCAGCAATTTTTTCCTGAGCAAATCTTTCCCCGACCAATACAATAATACCCTTGTCCTGATAAGAACGTATCAATCTGCCCATCGATTGAATAACTTTATTCATCCCGGGATATAAATAGGCATAATCAAAACCCTGAGCGTTCTTTTCATCGTAGTAGCGCTTTATGAGTTCACGCTCAAACGTAATTTGAGGTAATGCAGGGCTGAAAATTATGATGCCGATACACATATCCCCTTTGAAATCTATACCCTCAGAAAAAATACCACCCATGACGGCTAATAATAATTTGGGGGATGATACATCTTCAAGTTGTATAATCACGTCATCTCGATCCTTCTGATTCATATTTGGATGTTGGATAATTTTTTCTGATTTAATCAAGGGTAATAGAATATTGACATTTTGTAGAAATTCAAAACTGGGGAAAAAGGCGATATAATTACCCTCCTTTGTGGTCAGTACTTTTTTAATTATTTCTGCATATTTAGGGTATAACCCCTGGCGGCTCTTATATAGTGTTGATAATCCTGGTACAATTATCAACTTCCTGTTTTCCGTAGGAAAAGGTGAATCTAAATTAAGAGGTCGCATGCGCTCAGATTTAAATCCCAATACTTTGCTGTAGTAATTCATAGGATCTAGGGTGGCGGACATGGCAATTACTGAATGAAACCCTTCGATACGCGCACTCAAATACTCAGAAGGATCACAACATTGAATTTTAAGTACGCCGCCATCCCCCGCATTGTAAAAGGGAATATACATTGGACCCTCTAATTTCACAACCTGTATAAAACGTCTTAACTCATAATAAAATTGTTCAAAGGGATCATCTGCGAATATAATTTTTTTTCTTATTTTATAAATCAAATATTTAATGAAAACCGCCTCATATTCATTAAATAATTTATACCAATCCAATTTATCGAGTTGTAATTCAAAATATTGTCGACTTGAATAGAGCATTTCACCTTCGGCATGAATGGATTTAATTGTGGATTCTATTTTTCTTGTGCTGTCAATTAAATCTTGATATACCTTTGACTTTTTATTTGCGTACAGGCGAATTAACTCTAGTATCTTTCTGCGTTGGATGGATGGTGAAAAATAGTCAATGGCCCTTTGATACAAATTATGAGTCTCATCTAAAATCAGGATCCAATCGGAGTAATCCCGATTTAAAAAAAGTCTACGAATAAAAGCTGCAGGATCAAATACGTAATTATAGTCACCAACAATTACATCACAATGAAGAGTTAAGTCCAACATTACTTCAGCAGGGCATAGATTATTTGATTGTGCCTGAGCAATGATAAAATCGGGGTTGATTAATTTTTTTGATAAAAGCAGTTCTAACAAATTTGATTCTACCAGCTTTTCCTGATACTTTTTGGCATAGGAACAAAAGTCTTCATGGCAGAACAGGATCGCATTGCAGCACATGTTTTGTCTGGCCCTCAGGAACAATACCTTTAAATCTAATTCACTTTCCATGATTGGTTCTAAAGTTTCCTGGACTATTTTTTGCTGTGTTGTTTTAGCAGTTAGAAAACATAGTTTTTTATTATTAACTATGGCATATTCTATAGCTGGATATAGTGCAGCAGCTGTTTTCCCTGTGCCAGTTGGTGCTGAGACCAGCAAATGGTACCCTTCCTGTAAACATTTTCGTATCTGATCCATCATGATTTGTTGCTGTGGCCGATATTCCGGGAGATGAAAATGAATATGAGCAAGCTGTTTCTTTCTCTCTTCCCTTACTTCCTGCTCCCGTAAAACATCATCAATGATTAACTGGAAACGCTCAAATAGTAATCTTTCAACTGATAAGGGTGAAAACTCAATGGCAAATGTTCGCGATTTATCATTAACAATATTCACTAAAGTAATATAAGGTTTAATCAGACTTTCGGGATTTTCTCTATAGAGTAAGTAACTATAAAATAATACCTGTTCGGAAAATTCAGGATATTTTTGGATATTCAAGTTAGTAAAGTCTCTGGCGCTTAAAATAACTGATTTAATTTCTTCAACCTCAATCTGGTTTCTGGCTTCATAGACACCATCAATTCTGCCTGTAACCTTGAAATTATATCTGTTATAGTAAAATTCACCAGTAACATGACATTCACGATGAAATAGGCCAAAGGACTTCTTCTGGCGGTCTTGAATTTTGAGTTGTGCTTGTTGTCCCAGGATACCACGCTGCGGTAAAGGAAAAGATGAAAGCATTTTGCGCGATTTTTTATTCAGGTAAACCAGATCGCGAACAGCTATAATTATAGTATTTTGTTCTATTTTGATGGCCATGAATGTAGGTTATTCAAAATCATTTGCTTATAAATTAATTAATATATGTGATTTAAGACAGTAATAAGTTGAATGCGATTCGTATTATTTTTAACTTTATAAATTGTATTAATCTAAGCGGGGAGCATAAAATGCAGTATGAAGTTCTTAAACCATTGATAATTAAAAATGATTCAAAAATGATCTATATTATAATGGATGGATTAGGAGGATTGCCTCGCGAGAAAGGTGGCAAAACCGAACTGGAAACCGCGAAAACACCCAATCTAGACAAAATGACACGGGATGGTTGTCTGGGATTATTAGATCCTATCGGACCTGGTATGACGCCTGGCTCAGGACCTGCCCATTTAGCACTATTTGGATATGATCCCATTGCAGACAATGTGGGACGTGGTATATTATCTGCTTTAGGGGTCGATTTTCCTGTGACGGGAAAGGATGTTTGTGCACGGTTAAATTTTTGTACCATAGATGATAAGGGTAATGTTACCGATCGTCGTGCAGGTAGAATTGCAACCGAGCTAAATAACAAACTTTGTGAGAAAATACAAAATTCTATAACATTATCCGACGGTATAGAATTTTTCATACGTACTGAATCAGAACATCGTGCCTTGCTTGTAATCAGGGGTGAACAGTTAGGCGGTAATATAAAAGATACCGATACACAAAAAGTAGGAGTACCATCCTTAAAAGCACAAGGCGCTGATGAGGCATCCAGAAAGACTACAAAATATGTGAATGAGTTTTTAGAAAAAGTAAAGGATGTTTTAAAGGATGATACACCGGCCAATTTCATCTTAGCAAGAGGTTTTGCTAAACATGAACCTTTAATGACCATGGAAGAGAGATATGGTATACGTTGTGCTGCCATTGCACAATATCCCATGTACAGAGGCCTTGCAAGACTTGTAGGTATGAAAGTTCTTCCACGTCCTGAAACATATGAGACTATGTTTGTGCAATTGCAGGAAAATTATAATCAATACGATTTCTTTTTTATTCATTTTAAAAAAACAGATAGCTATGGTGAAGATGGAAATTTTGAACAGAAGGTTAAGGTGATCGAAACGGTTGATACATGGCTTATGAATTTAGATCAACTAAAACCGGATGTGATTTTGGTGACAGGAGATCATTCCACACCTGCCATTTTCAAATCTCATAGCTGGCATCCTGTTCCAGCCCTATTGTATTGTAATAATGGACTTGGACGCAGGGATGGTACAGTTGAATTTGGAGAAACAGCCTGCGCTATGGGTGCGTTAGGTAGAATGAAGATGCGAGATATTATTCTTGAGGTACTGGCATCTGGTGGCAGAATTCAGAAATTCGGTGCTTAAAATTATTACTATCTACAACGTCTTGATTTCTTAGTACGTTCTTGATATCCACACTTTACATTTGAATCCCCCTAAAGCCACAAATACACTGATTTACAGTGAAAATAATTTTAAAGTATTTATAAGCTCTTCTCATTTTTTGACGAATACACTTTTACAAGCATTTTTGAGATTATTATATGATTTTAAAGATTGGCCTTGCTGTCAAACGAATTAACGATTTTCAGCAATTATTAGATGATTCAAGCGTACAGGTACATATCTTAACCCAAAAAGATATTCAGCAGCTGAGCTTTTTTACCTCATTATTGGATATTATCATCTGGCAACCCGAGTTCTCTCAAGGAAATTTTCCTGAGGAGCTAAGCAATTATTTAATTGAAAACGATACAACTACTCTTTTAATATATAACATTGGTAAGACCGAGCTTAAAATTCCAGATAAGATAGAAAAAAACGTGATTTCTGTACTAGAAGATCCCATAAGAAGGCATACGTTAAGACTTTTATTATACAACACAACGCTCGAAAAAAAGAAAGATTCGGTATACACGAAACGCACTTTTTTTGATGAAAAAGATAATCATCTGCAACTAATCGGAGCAAGTATATACGTTAAAAAAATGAATGAATTTATAGATTTTATTTCAAAATCTACTAATACCCACTGTCTAATTCGAGGTGAAACCGGAACAGAACGAGATAAAATCGCGCCCATTATTCACAAAAAAAGTAAGAAACCATTAAGCCTTTTTGAAAGCGTTAATTGTTCAAGACTGTCCAATGATGAAATACTTTTAAAGATTTTTGGAGCAGAATTCAATACCACAAAGAATCAGGAGAATATAAAAGGAATTTTGGAACGTATAGATGCTGGAACATTAGTGCTTGAAAACGTCGAATACATTGGAGAAGAGACCCAACGTCGTTTAGAGGTATTTTTTGAAACCCACTCATTTCGCAGGGTAGGTTCCAAAACCGATTTACAGGTAAATGTAAGGATCATCGCTACTACTGAATTTGATCTTGAAAAATTTGTTAACCATGGTCATTTTTCACGTGATTTATATTTTCGGTTTAAAGCCTTTGAATTGACCATTCCTCCTTTACGCAAAAGAAAAAGCGATATTCTTCCTTTAACAAAGCATTTTATTAATTATTACAATAATAAATTTGGCCATAGTGTGCGTGGTATTACACCTGAAGCAGAGGAGAAACTTTTAAATTATTTATGGCCCGGAAACATCGACGAATTGCGCTTAATTATCCAACGAGCTGTTCTACTTTGCAAGAAGGGTGAAATTACAGTCATTGCCCTATCGGATGATTTATCTGAAGGAGAAGTAGCACAACCAGAGATTAATTTTCTGGGTAACTGTTCACTTCAGGAGATTGAGAAATTACATATAGAAAAGGTACTTGTGCGTACTAAGGGGAATAAATCCAAGGCAGCGAAAATTTTAAATATTTCCCGCACAACCTTGCGGGAAAAAATGAGAACGTTTGACTTGATCTAACCATTAAAAAAAGGGATCATTACGAACAAGAGCACCTTAGAATGATCCCTTTTTTCACTAATTCCATTTCAGAAAAAATATTTTATCACATTGTATTTCCGTCATAATCGATCAAAATCGGCGTTCCGAAACCTAAATTCTCAAGTGGTTTCAATTGTGTTTGCGCATCGCCTACAACTAAAAAAATCATGTTATCCGGGATAATATATTTTTCTGCTAAAGATTGATGATCTGGAGCTGTTATCTCTTTTACAAATTTTTCCTGTTGTTTGACATAATCCAGAGGCAAGTTGTACATGGCGATATCATTCAGCATGTTTAACTTTGCCCTCAGAGTTTCAAACCCACGCGCATTCGACTTAATCAGAGCATTTTTTGTAAAGGAAAGATCCTCTTCACTAATCACATTGCGATATTTTTTCATCTCATCATAAAATATTTTTACAGATTCAAAGGTGGCGCTAGATTGTACAGCAGAAGAGGCGGTAAAAGGACCGGGATAATTAGTACCTGAAAATGCAGTTCGTGCGCCATAAGTGTATCCTTTTTCCTCTCGCAGTATTAGATTAACTATACCACTGAAGCTGCCTCCCAGCTTATAATTCATAACATATGCAGGATAATAATCTGGATCGGTATAAGAGAGTGATAAATACCCGATCCGGATTTGTGATTGTTTAGCATCCGGAACGTCAACAAAATATACTTTCGAACTCTCAAGCGCAGGGGGTAAATCATATTCAGGTATATCAACCTCTTTCTCGGACCACTTTTCGTCCAGGGCCTTGAATGTCGACATTGCCTTTTCTTTAGATACATCACCCACGACGCAAAGGTGCGAAACACTTGGTGAAAAATACTGCTGGTAAAACTGTTTTAGATCATCGATGGTTATCATAGCAACAGATTCTTCGTTTCCATATGTTGAATTACTCAGAATATTCTCCGGGCCATAGAGTAACTTATCAAATACGTTATTGGCAATTTCTCTTGGATTAGCACGATTGCGGTTAATTTGTTCGATCGTCTCTTTTTTAATCCGATCAAATTCTTTTTCATCCCAGCGTGGTTCTAAAAGAATTTCCTGCACTAAAGAAAAGGTCTGATCAAATTTTGATGCCAGCGTATTCCCTGTTATTACAATTGACTCTTTTGTCGTATACATATTGATGCGAGCACCTAAGTCATCAATCGCTTCTTCCAGTTCAACAGGTGTTTTATTTTTTGTTCCTTCCATCATAATATCAGACATTAAATTTGCCACACCGACCTTGTTTATATTGTCACAAAGCAAGCCACCTTTCAAGGTCAGATTAAATTGAACCAAAGGTAATTCATTGTCTTGAATACCATAAATTTGCAAATCGTTTGACAATTGAGCCTGCCATACCTGAGGAAGCGATAGTAAAGGATCGGGACCCTTTCCAGGTTCTATTGTCCGGTCAAAAGAAGTGGGAATTTTTTCAACGACAACATCTTCAGCAACTTTTTTTGCTACCTGCGTTTCTTGTCCTGTAACTTCTTCTATAACTGGAAACCTAACAGAGTTTTGAGCAATTAAATCTGTTTTTCCCTTAGGGATAAAGCTTGTTAATACATATGGCTTATCTTTAATGTATTGATTATAGACTCTCCAGATATCTTCTTTTGTAACATCTAAAATATTTTGTAGGTCTTGAGTAATAAAGCTGGGAGAGCCAGCAAATTCATTATAGGAAGCTAACTGACGCGATTTATACAATATACTTGCGAGTCTGTTATAAAACCTTGTCTCTGTTTTTGCCTTTATACGTGCCAGATCTTTATCGGTAAATCCCTCTTCTTCGAATCGTCGGAATGCTTCCAGAATGGCCTGTTCCACATCGTTCAGATTTGTAGTGGGAAATGCACGAACGCGAATATATAGCCTACCTGCCAACTCCAAGTTATACTGATAACCCGCCACAGATGGAGCCAGTTTTTTCTCCTCTACGATTACTTTGTATAAAGGAGCCTTTTTCCCTTCTGCTAATAATTCTGTCAACATGTCTATAGCATAAGAATCTTCTGTAAATTGATGTATTGTTGGGAAAACCATATTGAGTTCGGGCGATTTGGCAAAATTATCTTCATGATAAGCTTTCTTAGTTTCATTGAATACAATAGAAATGGGTTTTTGGTCAGTGACATCATCGATTGGCTTTATTTCACCAAAGTACTTCTCAATCCATGCTGTTGTTTGCTGCTTATCAAAATCACCAGCCACGACTAAAGTAGCATTATTCGGACCATACCATTTGGTATAGAAGTCGCGGACATCTTTAAGCGTGGAATTGGCCAAATCTTCCATGGATCCAATAACATTCCAGCTGTAGGGATGTGTCTCGGGATAAAGTAATTTATAGATGATATATGAAGTATGACCATAGGGCTGATTATCTACACGCTGCCGTTTTTCATTCATGACCACTTCCTGTTGATTCATGAAAGCTTCCTGCGTTACTTTACTCAGTAAAAATCCCATGCGGTCTGATTCAAGCCACAAAACCATTTCAAGTGCGTTCTTCGGGACAACCTGAAAATAGACCGTATAATCAAATGAGGTACCACCATTAAGCGTTCCGCCGGCATCCTGAATTTTCTTATAGAATTGATCCTGGCCCACGTGTTGCGACTCCTGAAAAAGCATGTGCTCAAACAAATGAGCGAAACCTGTACGACCTAATTCCTCACGATTCGAGCCCACATGGTATAAAACGGTGACAGCTGTGATTGGATCAGATTTGTCTTCATGCAATACAACATCGAGACCATTTGCTAGTGTGTATTTCTCGTAATCAATCTTTAATTCCGTCTTTTGCATGGTACATCCTGAAATTAAAAACAATAAAAAATACATAGTCAAAGTGCTAACAAAAATGTAACGCATACGCATACCTCCTTATTCAATTTTAATTAGATATTTATTAATTAGCCGTTTTCACCGCATAATCTAGCCATTTGTAAGATATAAAATCTCAGCAAATCCTGTTCTTTTTTAGTAAGCACTTGTTCTTCTATCTTTACAATTCTTTCCACATCTCTAAGTGCACGGATAATATCTATAGGAATCTCAGTCATTGTTTTTGGTAATTGAGTCAGGTATTGAACAACTGATACAAGAAATTGGCGCATGGAATCATCACTCACGCCGCGCAATAGTTCTGTAATGTGGGAGCCTAAACGAATTACCTTGACCGGTTCTATAGCAAATGGTAACTCCATTTTTTTCTGGCCAGAGGAGATAGAATTTATCGCCAGGGCTAATTCCACAAAACTCTGTACCTGCTGATATATTGAATCTTGAAGCAGTTTCCATATTAAATCACGCCAATATTTTATTTTATCAGGTAGTTTAAATAATGATTTTGTTTCATTCAACCAGTTTTCGTCAATATTACCTCCGATTTCAGATTGTAACCGTTCTATATCTGTATTAAATAAATCAGATTGTAACAATACAGCGATATCGGGCCGTACCGTTGGTAATAGTTCTGGTATAAAACAATCTCCCTCGAAAAAATCTGATATGTCCAATCCATGTCTTCTTAAATATTCTTTTTGAATCAATCCGATGAAACTTGAAATGGAATCGAGATCTTCTCGTAATATCGTAAATGCAGAATTCCCAGCCGGGAAGGCGCGGATGAAAGATCTTAAATGGGTCAGTTGAGGATCATGATAAATTCTAAGGGTATGTAGAATTTCATAAACGGGTAAATTCGGTAAAATTCGGTCGCTGAGAATAATAATTCCATCCCCGTAACTGGTTTGTTCGTGCATGAATTGATTAAACGCTCGGAAGAGCCCTGTGGTTAGCTGATTGATTCCCAAAATCATCGTCTGGGCCCGATTGTGAGCTATTGCTCTTAGAAGGCTGCCATGACGCGCCAGAGGTAACGTCTGGGCAATTCTTTCAATAACCTGTTGTCCCCTGCTGCGACTCATCTCACGGCTAGGACGTACGCTGGGACGGTCGCGTAATGCCGGCATTGCTCGTGATATGAAATATGAGATGATATGCATCCCAACGACATCTTCTTCTCTGCCATAGAGAATTTCACGAAATTGGTTAGTCACAATATTCAAGAATTCTTCGAAAAGAGGATCTTTTTTACCATAGGTTAATCTCTCTAATTCATGCATCTCTCTTGTCTGGAATTGCATTCTTGTATCTAAGAGGGGTTCACATACGCGTGCCAGATTGGTCTCATGATATTTTTGACATTGCTGAACATTGTATAAAAATTCAGCACGTTCTCTAAGTTTAATAAATCTAAGCTTTTCGGATATGGAACTCTGAAAGGTGCGAAAATCGCCACTGGATAATACACCATTTAATGGGCTTTTGGCATATTCTGTACTTTGCTGGGTGGATTCCTTTAAATTATTACGCATTCTCTGATGCGAATCCTTACTATGGATGAATACAGTGTCATGTTTCGTCGAAGTATAATAGCCTCCCTGGCGCTGCATAGGCTCACCACTTCCTAATTTTATTCTCACCTGCCCTACCAATCCTTTTTCCGCTAACCACTTAATCGCTCTCAGCTTGGTTTCTTTATAAATGGCAGCACCCCGAGGCTGGCTAACCTGCTGACTCAAATCAGAACCAGCAACAAAAAGTTCACATACCATTTCAGCAAAACGATCGCTAGGATTTTGATCGATACGACGGCTTTGAATGGCATATTGCCATACCTTATCCATGTATGTTTCAAGATTTTGTAAGGTATCAAGATCTTCGAATAAAGGTATCAACCAGATTTGTGGGAGAGGGACTTCAGGATCATCACGTAGCACCTGTTCTCTGCGGGATCTTAACTTACGATCAAGAGCTATAAGTGCTTCCGGTTGTTTGGACATACTGATTTGTAACGCTAACACCATTCCGGGATTACCGAATTTTCCAGAAATCTCATTAATCTCTGTTAGATTGTGAACTGTGGTATCAATTGCAAATTGATCGTCAGAGGTAATCATATTCTGATGAATACGTGGGGTTAAAGTGAAACGTTTAAGCAAGCTGCGAAATAAACCAGCACGTAGAGCCAGTTCCTGATTTTTAAAATTCTCACCAATTCTGGGCAGTAAAGCATTTAATGATTTTCGTAATTGTTTATTCAAAGAAAAATAATACTCTAATGATTTACGTCGCTGTTTTCTTAACTCAAGCATTTTTCTTTCCAGCTTATCATTATGCTGCCATAAGGCTGTCATCGGGTCCTTAAAAAGATGAATACGTATTCCAAACCTTCTCAGCCGGGCCATCTGCATATCGATTGGCATGAAACTCTGGTAACGCTTCTCTAGTTGATTGGTTAGGGAGGTGATTTTATTCATCAAATTCCAAAACTTCCTGGTATTGATATTCAATTGCTGAATCTGCGTTAGGAGTGCGTTTTCAATTTGTGCTTGCGAATCGGACTTTAACAATGTTTGCAGAACAGCTGCCTGTTGATTTACATTTTCTAGCAAGGCAGCTGCAACCAGACGATGTCCCTGACCCGAAGGTCTGGTACTGCCGTCCCAGTCACCCCAAAAAGATAATAGTAAAGGTAGAGATACTCCTGACCGCCATCTGGCATACTCCTCTGCCCAGATTATAGATTTTATATCATATACTAACTCATCACCCTCCTGTATAGAATTGATGGGCACATTCAGGCATAAATATTCAGCAACAAGTGCAAGGGCAATTTGTTTAACAATCTGTATATTTTGAGGTTCATGATATAAGATGTTTGATATTAATCTCTCGACCGTAGTATCGACCTGTAATGAATACATTTGTGTAGGATGGACGGTCCTGTCATATAAACGGTGGCGAAAGTTTTCACAACGATCAACCAGATTTTCTTTATATAATTCCTTCTCCAGTATTTCAAGCAAAGTGTTTCTGCGATCGCTTCGTACGATATCTAAAATCTCTAAAGCCAGATCCTTATGATCCTGGTAACGCTGTTCAAGAATTTGGAGCCTGTCTGGAAGAAATTCTTTGACAAATCGTTCAATGTGTTGAGTACCGTCCCTCCCTTCAACAACTAATTTTGACTGTTTATGAATTATTTTATTACATAATTCATCAATATGTTCGAGATGATATTTCCAGACGTTATCTTCGTCTTGAAAGTGTTCTTTAGGCTGCTCTTTGACATAAATATCCTTCAGATTTGTGGTATTATATAGTGCAGACTCTTCACCTATTATGCGATTTAAATCAATTAAAACTCTGCGTGTTTTTTGATACAAGGTTTCCGCACCATCACTTCCACCTAATGTCAGACGGAATGTTTTTCTGGCCAGTTCATATCCCGATGAAGTCCTGCTAAATGTTGATAAAGGCAATAAACCAATACCCCTTTTTGCCAGACGCGATGCCAGCCAATCCAGAGATACGCCGTTGGGCAGCTCATTAATATGCATCCTGGGATACATACTACCTTTGGGTCGCTGTATTTCAATTGCGAAAGGATTACGCTCTAAAGGTATATCCCTTGCGGCGTTTTCCAGGGCATCCATTCGTTCTGCCAGAACCGCATTTCTTAAATTCCAGAATACTTGAATATTCTCGGGATGATTTCTATAAAATAGATAAGCTAGTAGAATAGCCATAATATTAGGCTGAATCGCGTCAATGATAGTTTTAAATTTGGCAAACAAAGAAGAATCTAAAATTTCAACAACTGCTAACCGTGCGCCAGCAAAACAGTCCGTCTTTGATAATGAATGAACGGTAATCAAATTTCTAAGATCTCTTTGGGTTAAGTATCCATTTCTTTTAAGATTATCTGCAATTTGACGAATTGATAACGGTCCGTTTATTTTTCTTTCCGGAGCAACAGTTTGATAGGAAAGATCATCAATAACACGTACACCCCGCTTCAGAAGCCACTGCAATAAATAAGAAATCTTTTTTTCATCAAAAATTTCTCCACTTGCGTTATGCGGATTATTGAATATAACAGAACCCTGCCAATTTAAGTCTTTTTCATATTTTCTATTTACTGCATTTATTATGCCCCTGTCATCTAGGGATAAATCGTGCAACAAGGGAATGATTTCGATATGAGGAAAGCAATGTTCATAAGTCCAACTTAGATCGGGTGCAATAACATCG
>SMTZ1_10003229_pt1 | contig 16461 bp, 12 predicted proteins | sample DeeMarSWOR136_30_FD_25667 | JGI IMG/M metagenome (IMG submission 25667)
GGAGGTGATGTTGAAGCAATTGAAAAACTGTAACTTGACCGACATCACCATAGCCGTGGGACATTTGGGTAATCTCATCCAAACCTATTTTGGCCATGGTAAGAAATTTGGAGTGAATATCGACTATAGCTTTGAAGAAAAGCCTTTAGGCACGGTAGGTCCTTTAACCCGCATCCCAGGATTGAATGAGACTTTTTTGACGATGAACGGCGATTTATTGACCACTTTGGATTACATGAAGTTGATAGACTATCACAAAAAACAAAAACCGATTGCCACCGTTGCCGCTCAAAAAAGATCTGTGGATGTTGATTTTGGGATCATTCAAAGAAATCAAGATGACCATATGGTGAAATATATTGAGAAACCAACCTTGTCTTATACTGTAAGCATGGGGATTTATATTTTTGAACCGGAGATCTTCGAGTTTATTCCAAAAAACACGAAATTGGATTTTCCCGATTTGATGCAAGTTCTTTTGGAAAAAGAAAAAAAAGTGGCAATATATAATTCAAATGATTTCTGGTTGGATATCGGGAGACCAGATGATTACCAGAGGGCAATAGAAGAATTTGAAAAGAATAAAGAGAGATTTATTAATAAGGAATAAAAAAGAAGAATTCACCCTCAAGGATTCGTTGAAAACGAAAGAGTCTATCGTGCGGAGTGACTCTCCCCCTAAAATTGGGACAGAGACGAGCCCTGTCCCTACATAATATTTTCTTGACAAAGGCCATCAGAAAAATGAAATGGAAGGTTGCTTTATCTGATCTAAACTTTGACCATCGTGAGCGAAAAATTGTGAACCAGGTAATCCGGGACAGATGGCTTACTATGGGGGAAATGGTCAAAAAACTGGAGAAGAATTTTGCCAATTTTCTCAAGGTTAAGCATACTTTTGCAGTCTCAAGTGGAACTGCAGCTTTGCATTTAGCTTTGCGGGCTTCGAACATAAAAATTGAAGACGAGGTCTTGGTTCCTTCGCTGAGCTTTGTGGCTTCCTCCAACGCCATTATTTATGTGGGGGCAAAGCCGGTCTTTTTGGATATTACCAGCCTTTCCGATTTAAACCTCTCCTGTGATGATCTGGAAAAGAAGATCACCCGCAAAACCAAAGCCATCATGGTGGTTCATTATGGGGGATATTTGGCCAATATGGAGAGGATCAAAAAAATCGCTAAAAAGCATGATCTTTCTGTGATCGAAGATGCAGCACATGCCATTGGAGCAAAATTTGAATCGAAGATGGCCGGGGGGATCGGCGACATCGGTTGTTTTAGTTTCTTCTCCAATAAAAACATGGCCACCGGAGAAGGAGGGATGATCGTGACCAATCAGAATAAGCTTGCCGAAAAAATCAGACTCCTCCGTTCTCACGGAATGACCAGCATGACCTTAGACAGGCACGAAGGTCATGCCTATTCCTATGACGTGACCGAGTTGGGTTATAATTATCGGATGAGTGAGATAAATGCCGCTTTAGGGATCGAACAGTTAAAAAAGCTAAAAAGCTCGAATCGCAAAAGGAAAACCTTGATCAAAACCTACGTTGAAGATTTGAAAGAGCCAAAAGGATTTTCCATACCCTTCTTGAACTATCCTCGCGATTCTGCCTTTCATCTTTTTCCCATCCTTTTGGACAAGGATGTGGATCGGGAAAAATTTATGAAATTTCTAAAAAGAGAAAAAATCCAAACCAGCATCCATTATCCCCCCATTCATAGATTTTCCTATTACCGAAAGAATGTCGGTGCCAGCCGAGATGAGCTCCCTTTGACGGAGTACGTGGGCCGGCATGAGGTGACCTTACCCCTGCACCCTTTGTTAAAAAAAGAGGACATACTCTTTGTCTGCGATCGGATAAGAAAGATTTTGCCTCGGGTTAGAAGATGATGTGATAAGACTTTAAGACAGGCATCCGAAAAAACTGATCAAGAAGTTATTGCGCCTACTTAAGCCATTCCAATTTCTTTGCTTACCTTGTTAAGAACAATATAATGATATATTACTGGAGACTTTGCGAAATCACCAATCTGATGGTTTTTTAAAAAGGATGGGTTTAGTTGGAAAAGAGGGAAGAAGAAATTCCGGTTCTGGTTCTTCAGGGGAGTTATGTGGTTGAACTGGCTATTGCCAGAAGTTTGGGCAGATACGACCTTCCCGTCCTTCTGTTAAGTAGGGGTGAGAAGAAGCCACCCGCGTCTTTTTCAAAATTTGTCAAAGGTACCATCTTCAATCCTGATCCTTTGATAGATGAAGAAAACTTCATAGATTCGCTTTTGAATTCTGGACAAAAACTGAAAAACAGATACGGAAGAAGGATATTGCTTTTTCCCACAGAGGATGGCGGCCTTCTCCTTACGGGAAAAAATTTTGACCTTCTCAAAGATTATTTTGTCCTTTTAAATGATCCTGAAGAAAAGGACATCTTGAGATTTTCTCAAAAGACTTATTTTTTTCAAACTCTGCTGAAGACAAATTTCACAGAGTTTCTTCCCTTAACCTTCTTCTGTCGCCAAGAGGATGATATAGAATCCATTAAGAGGAAGGTCACCCTTCCTTGTATAATAAAACCCTCAGAAAAGGACATCAATTTCTCCTTTTATCGAAAATATAATTCCAAAATCCTCCTGATGGAGAACAAAGATGATTTGGAAAAGAGACTGGTTGAACTTCTATCGGAGAATCATAAACTTGTGGTTCAAGAATTAGTGAATCCAAAGCCTGGGGAAGAAGTCTGTTGGTGGGGGTATAGAAATAAGAGTGGTGAGATTTTTGGAATCACCGCCCGAGAGATCAGGAAATTTCCTCAAATGGGTGGAACCGCAACCTTTATGAGAATAGAGGAAGCTTCTGAGATTCACCATTATGCTAAAAAGATTTTGGAGTCGATAAACTTCTGGGGAATATGCGAGATACCTTTTATGCTGGACCTGAGAACAAACAAGTTTAAGGTTTTGGAATTTAATCCTAAATGCTGGTTACAGCTCTCTTTGGCCACTGAGGTGGGGATGAATTTGCCTTACCTAGCTTATCTGGAGGTCTACAAAAACAAGTTGGAGAAGCCGATAATTGATAAAAGGAGAAGAAGGAAGTGGGTTCGGGCAAAGGAGGATTTCCTGAGAGCTGTGATTGAAGATGAAAATTACGCTATCCTAAAAAGATTGTTCAAATGGATGCCTCAAATCTTTGGTGGTTGCGTTTATTCGATTCATAGTCTTTCCGATTTAAAAGTTACTCTTCATCGGATTTTAGGATTGCCTTGGAGGCTATTAGGAAAACTTTGAAAGGTAAAAACGGATAAGGAATGGATTCAGGAAAAAACTTCACATAAACCATCTACTAAGAGATCAATTTGACTACGATTTACGTGATGGGGGAAGGGGGATCTACTTTTGTTTCAAGTCCAGTTAAATGAGATCTTGTCCAACTATGGCGAAAATATTAACAATAGCAAAACTTTAAACTTGCCGGTTGCTACGGACGGTCAATTTCTCAAAGGTAAGAAATGAATCGGATTCCAAGAAATGTGAAAATCGGCATATATATGCTCGTTGAGAAGCTGTTGAGGTGGTGCATCAGCCCTCGTCTCCGGTCAACCCTTTTAAGACTGTTGGGAGCGAGGATAGGCAAAAATGTGCGAATTTATGAGGTAAGATTTATTAATCTGATAAATGGTTTCAAAAATTTGGCGATTGAGGATGATGTTCACATCGGTCCAGGAACAATGATAGATTTAACTGATAAGGTCACCATAAAAGCTAAAAGCACCATTTCCCCACGGGTACTGATCTTAACTCACAGCGATGCTGGAGAGGATCACAAAAGCGAAATATGCAAAATCTATCCTCGAAAAGCAGAAGAAGTTGTGATTGGCAAATCGGTTTGGATAGGTGCTGGAAGCATAATCCAAGCTGGGGTGGAGATCGGGGATAGGGTAGCAATAGGGACAGGAAGCGTAGTCACTAAAGACATTCCCTGCGATTCCCTGGCGTATGGAGTGCCCGCTGGGGTGAAGGAAAAATTGTTTTCCGAAAGAGAGCATATAAGCTGTGCTAAAAATTAGCCTGGTTAAAAAGACCTTAAGCATATTGACAGTGCTGATAATCTTCTTCATGTTGGGGAGAATACTTTACCTGAACATAGAAACCCTTCTCAAATATGACTGGCAATTCAAATACCACCTTCTGTTCCCCTCTCTTCTTTTTTTGGCTCTAAATTATTTAATTGCTGCCCACGTCTGGACACAGATTCTGAAAATGTTAGGATATACCATAAATCTTCCCCAAAGTTTCAAAATCACCTACCTTTCCGCAGCAGGGAAATACATCCCTGGCAAGATCTGGACCTATGTGAGCCAGATTTATTTGGCTGACAAGGTGGGATTGCCAAGAAGATTAACTTTGGTCAGCATGGCGTCAATGTTTGTCGCCTACAATGGGATAGCTATACTGTTCTTTATCTCCACTCTCCTTCTCTGGGAGAGTATACCAACGCACTCGGCTATTATTCTAATTTTGCTTTTTTCTCTTGTCCTTTTGTTTATTTTGCATCCGCAAGTTTTAACCAAAGCGATAAACTTCTTCTTGAGGTTTTTCAAAAAAGAGAAAGTAGAATTCAAAGTCGCCTATAAAAGTATGCTATTCCTTTTAGGATTACTAATCTTGGATCGAGTGATATTCTCAATCTTTGCTTATCTTTTCATAAATTCATTCTTGGCTTTGAACTTAATAGAAGCAATTAAGTTTTCAGGTGTTTTCTCCGTTGCCGTCTTCTTGGGGGTGATGACTTTCATTGCACCCGGGGGTTTAGGGGTAAGGGAGGGAGTCCAAAGCTATCTTTTGAGTTTGTTTCTTCCGGTCTCCATGGCCATATTGATCGCTTTGGCCATGCGGGTGTGGATGACCTTGGGAGAGTTGGCCTGTTTTCTCGTTGCCTTGAAGATCAAAGAACCAGAACTGACTTGATAATATGATTTTTTTCACGCAGAGCAAGCTCTGCTACTTCAGACTATAGAGACTGGAGTAGCGAGACTTGTCTCGCGCTTATATGAAGAAATTAAAATTACCCGACATGAACGCCTAAAAACATAAACAACAAAAATAGGTTGTTCACCCTTTGGGTGAACCCTAAAAAGTTTTTTGTTTTCAAGAGATTGTTGACCGGGCTGAAGCTTGATACTCCAAACGTCAAGATGATCTGAGATGAACACAATAACCTTGATCTTGATCATAATTGTAGGCTTAGCCTTGGGAAGTTTTCTGAATGTCTGCATCTATCGAATCCCGTTGAAGAAATCGATTCTTTTTCCCAGCTCCTTTTGTCCCAATTGCGGAACGAGAATTCGCGCTTGGGATAATATTCCTTTATTAAGCTTTATTCTGTTGAAGGGAAAATGTCGAAAATGCAGAAGCAAGATCTCGCTGCAATATCCTTTAGTGGAGTTCATTACTCCCGTTTTGATTGTCATCACTTATTTGCGATTCGGATTAGGCTGGGAATTTGCAAGCAAGGTGATTCTATCTCTTTCATTAATAGTGGTTTTCTTCATTGACTTGAGGCACAGAATTATTCCGGATACAATTACTCTATCCGGAGTCGGGATTGGGTTACTGTTCTCCTTTTTTGTAAAATCTCCCTCAGTGCTGGACTCTTTAATAGGGATTTTGGTCGGAGGAGTTTTGTTCTATCTTTCCGCGATCCTGGGAGAGCTTCTCTTCAAAAAGGAGAGCATGGGAGGAGGGGACATAAAATTAGCCATGATGTTAGGGGCATTTTTGGGATGGCAGAAGATACTTTTGGTGTTTTTTATCTCCGCTCTCTTGGGCACCATAGTCGGCACAACCGCCATACTCTTCTCAAAGGATGTCAAAGAAACACGAATGATCCCTTTCGGTCCTTTCTTAGCCCTGGGGGCCATATTGGCCGTCTTCTTAGGAGATATGTTGATCTCAGCATATATCAAAACGTTTTTCTAAAACAAAGAGAACTCCTACCGTAAGTTACCATATCTCTTAAAATGAAAAATTGAAAATGCTTTTCCGTATTTCGCTTTCTTTGTTTCCGGTAAGGAGAAGCTAGAGAATGAGATGCAGCGAGGGCCTTTGGGTCTCCACAAAGATGAAAGGCTGGGGACTTAAGCTATTCCCCCGGCCAACTTAACCACTGGTATTTTTATGCCGATTAAATTAAAGTTAAAGGGAAACTCCGAAGCCCATATTTTTCGAAACTTAAGGGAGAATTACAATTGAGGATTAAAGAATTTTTTAATCTAAGCTACGAATCCCATATTCGTCTCTCTCTGGCATTTCTAATTCTCTTCTTGATACTGCTTAACTTCGGAACGGTCTTTCTTTTTCACCAAACTCAAAATGTCCTAAAAAATGAAATGGACCAAGAATTATACTCTGCGGCTTTGTGTGCTAAAATGCTTGGGGAAAAAACTCCTCAGGTTAATCTTAAAAAAAATCTAACCAATTTGCTTTTCGAGCTAAATCTTCACCGGGTGATCCTTCTCAATTCAAAAGGAGAACCCTTGTTTTCTTCTGAGGAAACTCTTTCCAGACATGGTTCCTGCATCTTTGCCGCAATGAAGCCTGAAAAGATCGCAAACATAAAATCTAATCTAAAAAAAGAACAAACTCAAAAGTTCTTCTCAGATTTCTATTCTGACAAAAGTGGCAACACTTTTCGCTCGTTTTTTCTCCCCATAGAAAATCAAGGAAACCTGCAGATCCTCAGTGATAGAAAAAAAATCTGGATAATGGTGGAAAAAGATGTTTCAGCTTTTGGTGCCATCCAAAAGCTCTCAAAGCTTAATGCCTTAGCTCGAACCGTTGGACTTCTGGCCGCCGCATTGGTTACCCTATTTCTGATCCGAAGCGTCTTGAAACCTTATAGGTTAATGATGAAAAAAGCCCAGGAAGAGAGAATAACCTCTGAGTTAGAAAAAAAGAGCGAAGAAGGTAGCGTGGATGACGCAGTAAAGATCTTTGAGCAGGTTATCGCCGAATTAAAGAAAAACGAAGCTACCCTTAAAAGGCTTTATGCGGAGACAGACCGAAAAGCAAAGAATCTGGAGAGCTATAATGAATATATTTTAAGGAGCATTCAAAGTGGCATGATCATCTGCGATACCGAAGGGAAGATCACCCGGTTAAACAATTCTGCTCGAAAGATTTTGGATCTCTCCCAAAGTGAGGTCAGGGGAAAACATTACAAGAGAGTCTTTAGGGAAAAAACTTTCTTGTGTTCCTTGATCGAGAGGGCACTTTCGGAAAAAAAGGTTTGTTCTATCCCGGAAATGCAGATGTCAAAATCTGACGGTGAAGATATTTGGATTGGAATAAGCACTTCAACGGTCCAAGACGAGCAGGACAAAATGTTGGGAGTAGTGGTTCTTTTGACTGATATAACCGAAATAAAAAGACTTCAACATGAAGTTGCCTTCAGGGAGAAGATGGCGGCTTTGGGCGAGATGTCCTCTGGACTGGCACATGAGCTCAGAAACTCCATGGGAGTGGTTTTGGGTTTTGCCAAACTGCTCAAAAAGAAAGAAGGCGAACAAACCTCCACCGGCGAGATAACAAATAACATACTTAATGAAGCCAGGTCCATGGAATCCTTAATTCAACGATTTTTGACCTTTGCCAAACCCTTTGACCTGAAGATTGAGAAGGTGAACCTGAAAAACGTAGTGCATGATTGTATAAAAACACTTGAAGAAAAATTAAAGAAAAACAGAATAAAGCATTCAGTGAAATCTAAAACTGATCTGCCAACCATATTTGGTGACAGACTTCTTTTAAGACAGTCTTTTCAAAATCTGATACAAAACTCCATTGAGGCCATGCCCGTGGGCGGAGAGCTTTCCATCGATTTGTGCGAAACAAAGACTTACCCTGAAGAAAAATTTATAAAAGTTGAGGTCTCTGACACCGGATGGGGTATTGAAAAAAAGGATCAGGAAAAAATCTTCAACCCCTTCTTTACTTCTAAGGAAAAGGGAACCGGGCTGGGCTTAAGCTTGGTCAAGAAAATAATCAGCCTGCACAATGGTCAGATCCAATTTGAAAGCCGGGTAAATGAAGGAACCATCTTTAAGATTTATCTACCATTAAAACAAAAACTTGACATAACCGAAGCGGAAACTGAAGAAAAAAAGAAGCTGAGCCAATTTGAATGTTCTTGATAGCTTCCTGCTACGGATCCACATGCTTCAATGAGATCAAAACTCCGGCAGTTTCTCTTAGATGAGTTCAAAATCTTGCCACCAAAGTCACTTGATCCGTTCAATTCGATTCATGGGCTGACTAAAATATCCTGAATTTTCTAACAAAACTCCCGAATTTCTCTTGGTCCAGGTTAAACCTTTCAAATAGCTTCTTGATGAAGGTCTTCATCACCTGTTCCGGTGGTTCTTCTATTTCCGAGCTTACTTGTTCTGCTGCCTGCATCACCTCCCTCACATCACCATCTACTATCTCATCCACTAATTCCTTGGTAGCGTTAGCTGCCAGATGATAATCATTCAAAAAAATTATCAGATTATTATGGAGCTTGGTGCGATAGGCGGAAAAGTCTTTCAGAAAATGTCCTTTGACCCAGCGTTGAGAATAACTCACCAGTTTCATCTCCTGCTGGTAGATTTCTTTGACCAATTCTTTTTTGGTTTCAGACAATATCCTTCTGGGCAGATAGAAACATAGCCCCTCCTCGAACCAATCCATTCCATCGGGAAGATTTTCAAAAATTTCCAAAAGATGACAGAGCTCATGCCCCACGACGTCATCCAAAAGGAAATCCAGATTCCATTGATCATAATGCTTGAGCAGGTTCCTTTCCGCACTTTCCGGTAGGTTCAGTTGCTTCACGTTGGTTTTCATGATATTCTGCCATCTTTTCTCCTCCGGACAAAAATTTATAACACCCCTTTCTGGGGTGGTCCAAGCAGGAACGGGATAATGAGAGTGGACTTTGGTGGCGGAGGCAAAATCATGCAGAACGAAATACTCGATGGGTCGCACCTTATAAGAGGTGAGCTTTTCGACCTTGTCCACCAATTCTTTTACAAAGACCTCGATCTTGCCCTTCTTTTGCTCCAGCTTATGCAGATTTTTCTTTTCGGTAAAAGCGTAAGCGAATTTCATTTTTTTGATTTATTTTAAAAACCAGCACCTAATTTAAATTAGGTGCTGGATCATTTACCCTTATTCTTCTCAACTGCTCTATAGCGACTCCAATATGAGCGGCTTCACCGCCAATCAACAAACTTTCCATCACCAACCAAAACTTCTTGGTCAAAGCACCTTACCCTTAACCATCCCGTTCTGGATTAGGTTAAGGTACCCCGATCCATCATGGAGTCTTTCCATCTGTGGCTTCTAAGGTAAAGTAATGTCACCAGGGGTCCATCATCACAGAGAGATGTTCTTATGAGTGAGTTTATTTCTATTTCACACAATCCTGTGCTTTTTGCCAGGTTTCTTTGGCTTTATCTCCCATTCCTTTCTTAGCGTAAACACCCGCTAAGTGGGTTAAAGCCTCACAATTGGTGCTGTCATTTTGGACTATAAATTCCAAATCCCCTAAAGCCTCATCTAACTTTTCCTGCTCCATATAAATCCTGGCCAAAAACATCCGAGCCTCCAGATCCAAGCTGTCAAGCTTTACCGCTTTTCCCAATGTGCTCTCAGCCTTATTAAGCAGTCCACCTTTCTTCTTCTCCAATTCCTCTATTTTAGCTTTGCATTTTTCATCTGCCAGATATGCTCCAGTAGTATCTTTCAAAGAGTCGAGGGCAAAGTCGACATCCTGGATTTGTTGGAGGTAGATCGTTCCCATGTTGAAATAGGCATCCTCAAAAGTGGAATCGACGTCTATCAATTTCTGAGAAAATTGAAGAGCATTATCGAAGTCTTTGAGAATTCCATAAATGGAAACGATGTTATTCAGCGTATTTACATCCTTAGGATCTTTTTCAGCAACCTTCAGATAAACCTCCAAGGCTTTTTCAATATTTTCAGCATTATACAAGGCAGCCGCATAGATTCTCAGAATATCCAGAGTGTTCGGAGCTAACTCAAGACCCTTCTCAAGGTAAGAGATCGCTTCCTCATTCTCTCCCTTTAAGCTATGGGCATAGCCGGCGTTCATAAAACCCCTATAATCCCGGGGATTAATTATCGTGCAAGCTGTAAATTTTTCTAGGGCCGAATCCAAATTTTGCTCATTAAAAGCCTTAGCTCCCTGGTTAAAAACTTCAAGCCATTTTTCTTGTCTCATCTCCTGAATTTCTTCCAAGAATTTCGACTTAATTTTTAGACTTTCGGCCAGCGCAAAGTGCTTTCCCATCTCCTTAGCCCTGTTCTTGTGATAATAAGCTGTGCCCAACAAAAAGTGTAGGTCGGCATCATCTGGATAAAATGAAACCGCCTCATTGAGAATCACAATGGCGCTGTCATACATCCTGTATTCATTCTTAAGAAAAATCTTGGCCGTGGTCTTGTAGGTGCTGGGATAAAGTTTACGCTTTTTAGTCTTTTGACCCAAAGCCAATTGAGACAGAAAGCACACCAGAACCGCCACCAGGAAGACTTTTGTGAATTTCATTCTTTGCTCCTTTTTAAAGGGTTATAGGTTTAAGGTTCTCATTGTTTAGCCTTTAGGAACTTGGCTTAATAGCTTTCAAACTCTCCGACAAAAATTTACGCTCTGGCAAAGCGCCTTCGACGGAAGCCTGTTCGTTGATTATGGTTTTGGGTACGCCAAATACGCCATATTTATTGACCAAATGAGGAAATTCCACAGACTCAATTACGTCCGCCGTGATAAAATCACTCTCTATTGCAAACCTATGCGCCAAACTGGCTACTCGAGGACAATAGGGTCAAGTAGGTGTCGTAAATACCTGGAGATGAACTTTCTTATTCATTCTTTGCAGCTGATCTTTGATCTCATCTGAAAGTCCTGACTCTTTCTTGGAGACATCTGCTATGTCCTGAAGCAGGGTGGCAAACTCATATCCGGCAGTTAAACCGTAGTATCTGATTCCATAATCTTTTTCCCCTTCTATCACGGTGGCGGGAATCTTATCCACACCATATTGATTCACTTTTTCCTTGTCCAGTTGAAAATAGTAAACCTCCAGGGAAACTTGGTCAGAAAGATCAGAGACCTCTTTCAATGGCTGACGGTTCTCACGACAGAACTGACCTTCCAATTCCTGCGTGAAATTTATGAGTTTCACCGGATTCCTTAAATTCTTAAAGAACTCTGTCACTGATCTTTTCTCTTACTCTTCCAACACGCCTGTCTCCTTCCAGAAGCAAAATTTGAGTTCACCTCCCTGTTTTACTTCATTGAGCTTAAGCTATGCTCAATAAATTGAGCGACTACCACAGAAGCCCAAGAAATCTATCACCACCAAGACCAAACCTCAACTCTTAAATAGCTTACGATTCTTCTGGTCAAAAGGTTGAAGATGCTCCTTTTGCCGCAATACATTTTGGCGTATCCAGACATACCCGGTTTCAAAAGATGATTTTCATTTTCGATCTTACAGGTAACCTTAAAGATATTCCTGGATTGATCCCCCTCTCCTTTTTGAGATATTTTTAAAACCTTTCCCCAAAAGGACGAAAATGGATAGCTTTTGACCTTCAGTTTTACATTTTGTCCCTCCCTCAAAACATCCAAATGCTTCTCCGGCGCCTTGATCACCACCAGCATGGTATCGAGATTAGCTATGCTTAATCCCCAGAAATTGACGGATGGACCTAGATTCTTTTCGGAGCCAAGAGAGGTTACCACGCCTGAGATCGGGCTCCTTATCTGAGAATCTGAAATCTGAGCTTCTAAAAAATTGGCTTTGGCTTCCAGTTCTTTTATCTCCGCCCAAGCCATCTCAAGTTCCTCCGGTCTTGTTCCATTCCTTAGAATCTTTAAGTCACTTTTTGCTATTTCCAATTCTTTGGACAATATCGCATGTTCGGTTTGAGCTTTTTCAAGTTCTTGCCTGGAGATAAGATTTTTCTGATGCAAACCGGAAAGTCTTTCCAGTTCCTTTTCTTTTAACTCAAGCTCTGTTTGAGCTTGAGCCACCCTTTCTTCAGCTTGCCGGATGGATTCCGTTCTGGGACCCTTTTTCAGCAATGCATGATACTCCTGTGCTTTCTTTAAGGCCGCACTGGTCTGTTCTAAATCAGAAAGATACGAGGCTGAAGAAAGTTCAGCCACGACTTCTCCTTTTTCTATCCTCTCGCCTTCCTTCACCTTTGTAACCAAATTCAATACACCATATTGGTCGGAAATCAGCCTCAAAAGATTGATCGATCTTTGCTCACTTTTTCCTCCCTGGAAAAGCTCCTCGGTGATGGTGCCGTCGGGAGAACTTCTCAGAGTGTAAGATTCCAAAGCCTGAATCTCGCAATGACTCCCCACCTTCAGCTCCATTTTAACCATGAATAAAAAAAGCAACAAGATTATGACTATGACTGGATAGATTAAGACCTTCTTCGGTTTCATCAGAGCTTCTTTCCTTATCCGAATAAGTCCGTATGCACCTGCCAAGACCTTTTTGGCAGGCTGTTGTAAAATAAGAAAAAGCAACAATAGAAACAAGGCAAATCCCAAGCCACCCAGATGTGAAACCAAAAAATTTCCAACCTTTACGAAAATAAAAGACAAAAGGAGAGCCGAGTAAAGCAACGACAAAGTTGCGTACCAAATGTAGATTTTCTTATTTCTGGGTGACAGCTCAGCTTTTTCAGTACGATCCTTCAAGAATCTTCCCTTAAGAGAACAAGATAAAAAATCGAAAGCTTTCTTTCTCAAATTTGGAATCTCCAAATAATCACTTAAGAGATAATATCCATCCAGCTTGATTAACGGATTGAAGTTGAAAAGAAGGGTCACTCCGGAGGTGATCACCACCACAAACAAGAAACTGTTGATCCCTGTGTCCAAAGCGGTGATCCGCCACAAAAGGGTGGCCACTGCCCAGATGAATATTTGACAATATGCTCCGGCAAAGGTGACCCAAAGTTTTTTTGATTTCTCCTTGAAAAGATAAGCATCGCTGATATTGGAGAAAAAGCAAGGTTGGAAATACAAGAGAAGAAAGCCCATTTCATGTACCTCTCCCCCAAAATATTTGCAGGTCAAGCCGTGGGCAAACTCGTGCAGGACGATCACCAGGAATATGGCTATCCAGATTTTAAAGATGGTGGCAATCCTGAAAAGTCTACTTATGCTGTAACCCAAATCGCCCCAGTTGGAGAGGGTGACAATTATTGCCACAAAAATGATGAATACGGAAAAGGCAAAGAAGTGGGGAGTGAATAAGAACTTTGCATATTTTAAGATTTTGTTAAGGAGCCTATCTGGATCGAAGCCTTTGAGCTTGATGAAAAGAAGCCTGCCCCAAAAAGTCCTTTTTCTATACTGGAGCTTGGCAAGTTGCCTTTCGGAAATCACACCCTCCAAAAAACCTAAGGTTTCCAATCGGTGGATGAATTTATTCAGAGTATCTAGGGGAAGTCGAATGTTGAAATGCTCTTGAAATCTCTGAGCTATCTCTTCAAGGGAAGTTTTTCCATCCAGATTTTGGGTGATAAAATACTCAAATTCCTTTATGCGGAAAAATTTTTGAGTGATCGGATCCTTGATCACATAATAGGTGACCTTCTCAAACTCCTGTCGGCTTATGATCAGATCATCTCTGAATTTTGGATAGCTTTGGTCCATAGAATCACAACTTAAGTAGTTGGTTACCTCAGATCAAAGTTTGGATGAATCCTAAGGAACACCTGACGAATTCATTTGTAATGTCGGATCTCCGATCGGAAACCCAACCCGCGCTGGGATAGCCTTTTCTCATAATATCAAAGGAAAAACTACAATGCTTTTGTTTAAGTTAGCAAGAATGGGCAAGATAAGTCAAGATAAAATTACAGATGAATGTGAGAGCCCCAGGCTGCAGGTTGTCCATGAAGGCTGAAAGCGAGGGAGCGCAGACTGGTTTAGTTTTGTGCCAGCGTGTAGACTCCATCAGCAAAGATACGCTGAGGGAGAGATTAAGTCCTCAGCAGCAAAGGGGGGTAAATTTGATGATAGACGTGGGAAATTACCTCTTTGCCCCCCGTACATGATATATGCTTTTACTCTCTCGGTATAAAAAAGATAGAGGAGGCTTTATCGAATGGGAGTTCCAATTCTTTCCCAGCGAACTCGCTGGGGAAAGTGAACAAGATTGTAAAAAAAGACTTTGAAAAATGAGGAAATATATGGGTTGCAAAATTCGGGTGCCAGGGGATCAGGTGCCCAGGAGAAATAAACCAGAAAAGCTCTGCCCTTTATATGTTCTCTTTCCAAAAATCCCCATTCCCTTGAATCTCGCGAGTTGTCCCGGTTATCCCCCATGACAAAATAGTGCCCAGTTGGAACCTCAAAGGGACCGAAGTTATCCCGATTGGAATACTCCGCCGGATATATCTGGGGATCGGTATGCCTTACAAGATAAGGAGGGACCATGATTTCTCCGTCAATATATAACGTTTTGTTGACGATCTCCACTATTTGTCCCGCTTCCGCAACTATCCTTTTTATAAAGGTCTTGCTGGGATTTAGAGGATAGTCAAAGATGACTATATCTCCGGATCTGGGTTCTCCGAAACGATAAGCCAACTTACTGACTAATATAAAATCCCCTTTCAAAAGGGCGCTTTCCATAGAACCAGAAGGAATTCGGTATCCCTGAACCACAAAGGTTCGCAAAATAATGGCAATGACCAAAGCAATTCCTATTGTCCACAGATATTGCTTGGTCCTGGACTTAGTTCTTCTTCTCATACTTTTGTACTGTCCTGCTAACTTGTCAAAGCGAGAATCTATGTCCCGTGGAGGATTGTCTCTGCGAACACTCCACACTAACTTGAGATAACTTACACTTTTACTCTTACTCTATCGGTGTATTTACCGTCAGTCTTGAAAGAAAAGTTAATTCACCAAAATCGAGGGAAAGTGACTGTCGGGTTATTAGTGGAGTGCTGTTAGTCTAATAATAATTTTACAGGTATAAAGGAGCTTTTTGTTCCGTGAGATATGGTTTGTCTGTTCACCGAAAAAGTCGACAAAAAGATTGAAGTTTCGATACTCCTCAGAAATTGATTTAAATCTCGACTGAGATTATCAACGAATAATCACAAACTCGCAGAAGGAAATTAAAAGCCTTAAGTTCAACATCCTGAGACTAAAAAAATCCGATTTTTTGCTTGACACAGCATGGAAAAATCGTCAAATTCAAAAATGTATAAACGGTTTTATCTGAAATTCAAGAGAGGCTGAACTCAAAATCTTCTTTTTAAATGGAAGTGTTCAGTGAGTAGAAAGATCTTTATCGCCTTGCTTTTCTTTTCCCTCCTATTCTTATGCATGTCTCAGGTAGAAGGGAAAAAAATGAAGCCAGCCCCATTGGGGACACCGCAATATAGTTCTTCTCAAAGCGGGTGTTATGACAATCCCACCTATCCCGATCCGGATAGTATAATCATTTACGTCACTGGAAATGATATCACCGTATTGCACAAAGACGCCTTTTACAACTGCTGTTATGAAATTTCGGTGGAGATTGTTCAGGATGGGAACGTGTTTAATCTATATGAACACGAGTCTGGCGAGCCTTGCTATTGCATGTGCTATTTTGACATCACTACCACTATCTATGATCTGGAACTTGGGACGTACACTATTAATGTGTATAATGCCGAAGGCGAATACGTGGGTGGGTGAACAGTAACCGTTCAGGGGATTTTGGGTCCCATCCCGGTTCTTGAATAAATTTGAGCACCGAGGTACCATACTGGGCGTCCAGTGCGTATCAGTAATCTCTGAATTTGATTTAAATCGTGGCGCCCATAAGGCGCCTCAATGCAAAATCCTCACAGGATGTTGTTGTTTCTGAATTTGTGGCGTAGGTTCTTTCAACCGACGCCATGAATTTTTTAAGTCTCTATTTTGCCAAAATTGTCGTTAAAACCTTCCCAAAAGAGACAGGATTCATTACAAAAAATGGTTCAGGAATTCCAATTCTGGAACTAACTCAATATCTCAATTTTCTGACCGTCCCTCTTGATTGGATAAACCATGCAATTCTCCACTTTAATCAAAGCTTTTTTTGTTCTGGCTTCTTTTGATCACTCGAAAAAAATTGCATAATCAGAGAGAAGAAACCACTAAATTTTAGCTTCTTTACACTTTTAAGGATATTTTAGGGGTTCCTCCACCAGTTCTTTTTCCTTGTTTTTTGATTCTATGCTCTTTGAAACTAAAGTGAGCAGGGCTTCCATTTTTACAGGTTTGGTCAAGACTCGATCGATCCCTTTTTCTTTCAATTTCTCTTCATCCATTTCCACACCCCAACCAGTGATCAAGCAAACGGTGGTGCTTGAATCTATTTCTTTT
>SMTZ1_10012926_pt1 | contig 16459 bp, 14 predicted proteins | sample DeeMarSWOR136_30_FD_25667 | JGI IMG/M metagenome (IMG submission 25667)
AACGACTCCCTCACTTCCATATCCGTAACGGGTAAACTCAAATTCACGCTGGGTTTCTTAAAGGCGAGGTATTTCTAGCCCGTTCACTTAGCGACAGGGAAACCCACCCTTATTAATGTCCTTACAGCCGCGATAACCGCTGCGGGGGCCATGAGCCTCGCGAGGTAGTAGACAATCTCGTTAATAGTTGTACCCAGACCCCCGATTAACTCGTTGAGGGGGTCAAATCCGGTAGTGCCTACTACGATCAAAGCTATGGTTGCCACCAACAAGGCGAGCATTTCCCTGGTAATTATGTTGACGGCTCCTACAATAATACCCAGAACTACAAGCACTAGAATTATAGTGCCATTGGCAGGAGCTACTATACCTGCAACAAGAGCTAACAGGAGGCCTGCAACGAAGACGAGAAAACCAATTATTCCTAAAGCCCTACTCATAAATCAATCACCCCCTTTCTTGAGTGGATTAGGTTCAAACAAAGTCAATTCTAATCCGACGCATGCGGAAGATGTGAGCGGGTACAATTTGTGGGTTGAGTTCAATATAGTTACGCGACCCATGCCAGAGGTAGCGGGCATTGCTTAAAAGGTCGTGCATCTGGTAGGGTTTTTGCGAGTCGATTCCTAGTTCCTCTAGAGGGAATTCCACCCAGCCAGACTGGGTGTGGTTTGGATCCAGGTTCACCACCACCAGGACAAAATTTGAGAGGTCACCAGTGCGCTTGCTATAGCAAATTAGCTGTTCGTTGTCTACCTGGTGGAAACGAAGACTCCAGTCGCTGTGAAAGGCAGCGTTCTCTCGGCGGATTCGATTGACTCGGGCGACAAAGTCCTTCAGACTATCAGGTCTGGTAATATCCCAATTCTTGATCTCGTACTTTTCTGAGTCGAGGTACTCCTCACTCCCCAGTTCCTTGGGACGATTCTCACAGAGCTCAAACGCCGGACCGTAGATGCCATAACTGGCTCCTAAGGTAGCTGCCAGAACCAATCGGGTCATAAATGCTGACCGTCCGCCAAACTGAAGATATTCGGTCAGAATGTCCGGCGTGTTTGGCCAGAGGTTGGGATTGAAATACTCTCGCACTTCTGTTTCAGTCAATTCGGTGAGGTATTGAGTCAGCTCCAACTTGGTGTTTCGCCAGGCAAAATAGGTATAAGACTGAGTAAAACCCAACTTGCTCAATTGGTACATCACCTTGGGGCGAGTGAATGCTTCGGAGAGGAAAACTACATCGGGGTATGACATTTTGATATTGGTAATCAGCCACTCCCAGAAGCGGAAGGGTTTTGTATGAGGGTTGTCCACGCGAAAAATGCGGATGCCCTGTTCAATCCAGAAGAGCACGATGCTCTTGAGCTCTTCCCAGAGGTCCTTCCAATTCTCAGTCTCGAACTCGAAGGGATAGATATCCTCATATTTTTTGGGTGGGTTTTCCGCATACTGAACAGTATTATCAGGGCGCCAGCGGAACCATTCTGGGTGTTCCTTTACATAGGGGTGATCAGGGCTGCACTGGAAGGCAATGTCCAGGGCGATCTCAATATCATATTCGCGAGCCTTCGTTACAAAGCGCTGGAAATCCTCCAAGGTGCCAAGTTGGGGGTGAATGGACTTGTGTCCTCCTTCTTTAGAGCCGATAGCCCAGGGGGTTCCCGGGTCATCTGGATTGGCTACAGGGTTGTTATTTCTCCCTTTGCGGTTTGTGTGGCCAATAGGGTGGATGGGCGGGAAATAGAGTGTATCGAAGCCCATGGCTGCAATATAAGGAAGGCGAGCCTCGCAGTCCTTGAAAGTTCCTTGGCGTGCCGACGCAAGAGCACAAGAACGAGGAAACATCTCGTACCATGTAGCAAAGCGAGCTCTTTCCCTATCAACCAGCACCACAAGCTCCTTGGGATAAGTGGTGGCAAATCGCCTGTCAGGGTACTTATCCATGAACTCCGACACTTCCTCACTCAGAGCTAGCAGGGCCTTCGCTTGCTCTGATGTTTGTGTGGATTGCAGGATGCTTACCCATTCTCCTATCTTTTGTCTCTCACGTCTGGAAGCACGTTGGCTTGCTTCTGTAATCAATTGAGCCCCTATCATAAGCTCAATCGAGACTTCTTGGTCTACCTGGAGCTTTTTTGTTAGATCCCGCCTCCACGACTTGAACTGGTCAACCCAGGCCAAAACTGTGTAATGATATTGCCCAAGTTCGGCGACTACAAACGAGCCGCGCCAGTGGTCATTTACTAATGGTTCCATGGGAGTTTCAGCCCATGTAGAGTCATCCTCCTTACGATAGAGAAGCGAAGCCGATATGGCATCATGGCCGTCGGCAAAAATGTCGGCTTCCACGACTACACTTTCGCCGATAACTCGCTTGATAAGGAAGCGGCCGCCGTCGATTTCCGGCTCTAGCCCTTCAATAATCACCCGCACTTGCCCTGTCGCTTCTTCCATGGTCCTCTATCCTCGCTTCATCGTTCCATCACCATTTGGTCCAAAAGGAAAATTGTGCCTTATTCGTATGCGTCTGTCAACGAACATATGCAAAGATGGTCTGATTCTAGGTATTAAACCTCCATTCGTCGTGGCAGGAAAGACAGAAAGATAAACTTGACAGTAAATCCAGGGAAAACAGAATGGAATAGTCTGCAGGCTAATGGTTATGGCTGCTATGTCTGAGATAGCTTCCGTGCTCGCAGATAGAGTTCTTCATATTTGCTGGCAGAGGCTTTCCAAGAGAAATCTAGCTTCATATTGTGTCTCATCAGGTTTTGCCATTCAGCCCGGTGATAGAAGTTCTCCTCGGCTCTTTTTATCGCCTGAAGCATTTCCAAGACAGCATAATTTTCAAATACAAAGCCATTCCCGTTTTCTTCAGCCACATCCTTCACTGTATCGGCTAGTCCCCCGGTATGACGCACCACAGGGATGGCACCATACCGCATGGCTATTAGCTGCCCCAGTCCACAGGGCTCAAAACGCGAGGGCATGAGGAATATGTCGGAGCCGCTGTAGATAAGATGAGCCAAGCGTTCATCTGTGGCAATAAATACTGAGAGGCGCTCGGGGTACTTCAGTGCTGCCTCGGCAAGCGATTCATGGTAATGCTCCCTTCCTTCACCAAGGATAACCAATTGTGCCCCTGTTTCTATAATAAATGGGTCTATAGCTTGGAGCAGCAAATCAATCCCCTTTTGTTCCTCAAGACGAGACACCATACCAAACAAAGGGATATCAGAGTTTTGTGGCAGTCCGCTCTTTCTTTGCAGGGCGAGTTTATTATCAGCCCTTCTTTCTATCATAGTGGAATCATAGTTCCTTTCCAGATAGGGATCGGTAGCCGGGTTGTAGTCATCATAATCAATGCCATTAACTATGCCATAAAGCTCATTACGCCGATAGTTTAATAATTGCTCCAAGCCCTCACCATATTGCGGCGTAAGTATTTCTGAGGCATAGGTAGGGCTAACCGTGCTCACAATGTCAGCCAGAAGAATTCCTTGGCTGATGAAGTTCAGCGATGGCCTGGGAGCACCAACTGGTATATATTCTTGCCATACAGAGGACAACCCAAAGCGTAGAAAAAACTGTTGGTCAAAGGGCCCTTGGTAAGCCAGATTATGGATGGTGAATATGCTGGGCAATGCTATCTTTGCTTTTTTGAGCCACAGAGAGGTTAAGGCGGTATGCCAGTCATGACAATGAATGATATCGGGGCGGGGTTCGAGCTGGGAAATGATGCTGGGGATGGTGAGCGCAAAAAAAAGGAAGCGTCTTAATTCGTCCTGCGTATAGATTTTCTCGGTCCCGAAGTAATCTTCGTTTTCCAACAGGTATAGCGGTATCCTCCCTTTTAGCATGGTCTTTTTCAAGGTGACTGGCTCGGAATGCCCCATGCAGTTGACAGTAAAAGTTTTCCCTTGAATCTCTTGGATGGGGGCCTTTATGCTACCGTATCTAGGCAATATCAAACACGGCTCATGTCCTGAGTCTTGGAGGGCTATGGCTAGCGAGCTCGTGACATCTGCCAATCCACCTACTTTAGCTAAAGGAGAAGCCTCAGAGGCAATAAATAGGATTTTCATTAATTGACATCAGGCTTGGAGAACCTTTTCTCCGCCTACGACGGAACTGCCACTGGGAATTAAGAGGGTTGAGAAATCGCTCTCCTTTACCCCAGGATCGATTCTGCAATTTCGCCCGACTCTCAATCCCGGCGGTAGTCTTGCCCCCTCGCCGATTACGGTGATGCCACAATTTAGATAATCGGGTTCATCCTTATTAGGAGTATAGTCTTCGCCACAGCCAATCCAGCATCCTGGGCTAATGTAACATTCCTTATCAATGATGGAGCGGTGCACGACGGCGTCTTGGGCGATAGTAGTATCATGAAAAATTATAGAGTCCATCACGTGGGCGCCCTCCTCCACATAAACATGGGGGGAAAGCACCGAATTAAACACGGTGCCGTTTATAATACAGCCGTTACTGACAAGGCTTCTGCTTGTTTGAGCCCTTGGTCCCAGTTTTACCGGGGGCATGTCTACTGAAAGCGTTCTTACTCCTGTCTCAGGGTCGTAGAGATTAAACGGGGGCAAGTCAACAACGAGGTCCATATTAGCTTGCCAGTATGCTTCAATTGTGCCGACATCACGCCAGTAGCCTTGATATTTATAACCATAAATCTGGTATTTGGTCATTGCATCCGGTATAATCTGGCTGCCAAAATCCTGTAACTCGTGGCGATGGGCGTCTTCCAAGACCTCAAAGAGTATATCCTTATTAAAGACGTAAATGCCCATGGAAGCCAAGTTGCTTTTTGGTTGTGATGGCTTCTCCTCAAAGGCAACCACCCTATTGTTATCCAGGGTCACGACACCAAAGCGATTGGCTTCAACTAAGGGCACTTCTGTGACTGCGATGGTAATATCAGCTCCTTGTTGGCGATGAAACCTAATCATCTCTTCATAATGCATGGTATAAACGTGGTCTCCCGAGAGGATTAGAACCTCATCAACACGGCTGTCCTGTATGAAGCGGAGGTTTTGGTAAACAGCCTCGGCAGTGCCTTTATACCAGTGCATTTCTCCATTGGTGCTTACAAAGGGGTAGAGTAAAGTAATTCCCCCGACTACGCGATCAAGGTCCCAGGGCTTGCCCACACCGATATGGCGTGCTAACGAGCGAGGGTTATATTGTGGTATAACAGCTACTGCGTTGATCCCGGAGTTAACACAATTACTTAAGGTAAAGTCAATAATACGGTATTTACCAGCGAAAGGGACTGCCGGCTTGGCACGCGTTTCTGCTAACACACTCAGTCTTTTCCCTTCCCCACCAGCGAGAATCAAAGCCAATACCTTTTGCATCTATATGTTACCTCTTATTGATCGTTGATTATATTTTAATCTCTCGTGAATGCCATGTCTAATTCCATTCAATCGGGCTCTTTTTCAGGGTTATTTTTCCCTGCGGGCTGTGGGTATATACATTCGTTCAACATATTCCTTCAACATCCGCCGGGTACAAAAGATAGGTACAATCGAGCCAATCGCTTCTTTGACCATGTGTATCCAGCCGTGGGGTATCCCAGCCCTGTCCCGCTGATAGTAGAGGGGTACAATTTCCTCTTCCAGAAGGTGGTAGAGCGCAGCAGCGTCTGACTTATCTTCTTCGTCTGGGTCATATGCTTCGATATCATCCCCGATGGCCCAGCCATTAGTGCCATTGTAGCCTTCATACCACCAGCCGTCTCGAACGCTGAGATGCAGGACACCATTTACTGCTGCTTTCATACCGCTGGTGCCGCAGGCTTCTTGGAGGCGGCGTGGTGTGTTCAGCCAGACATCTACTCCTTGGACCAGATAACGAGCCATATGCATATCGTAGTCTTCAACAAAAGATATTCGGCCTTGGAATTCACGATCTGTAGCCAGAGTATATACTTGGTGAAGGAGTTGCTTTGAGGGAAAATCAGCGGGGTGAGACTTGCCAGCGAAGATGATCTGGACAGGGTGCCATGTATCACCAACAATTCGCTTGAGGCGCTCTACTTCATAGAAGATTAGCTCCGGCCGCTTATATGGGGTGAAACGCCGCACGAAACCGATGGTCAGAACTTCTGGGTCAAGCAAAGCGCCCATGGCTAGTACCTGTCGGGCTGTGCACTCTCGTTCAGCGGAACATTGCCGTGCCCGCTCTACCATGGCGCCCATAAGCTTACGTTTAAGGATTTGACGCACTGTCCAGAGTTCCTCGTCTGGCATCCTTAGCATAGACTTCTTAAGATTGATGTCGTCATATCTTTTCAACACATCTTGACCTAAGTGCTTTTCATAGAGGCGGCCCATTTCTGGAGCAACCCAGGTAGGCACGTGAATCCCGTTAGTGATATACGAAATAGGCACTTCATCTCCTTTAGCTTCAGGCCAGAGTCCATGCCACATCTTTTGGGTAACTTTTCCATGAAGCTGGCTGACGGCATTGCGATGCCCGGCCATTTTCAAGGCAAACGCAGTCATGTTGAAGGTTTGGTCGTTTGTGCCATCCCGTTGTCCTAGCTTTAGGAATGTCTCTCGGCTTATTCCCAGAGACTCCCAATAACTATGGAGGTATCTCTCTACGAGTGTGATGGAAAAGATGTCAGTTCCCGCGAGTGCTGGTGTATGTGTGGTGAAGATTGTACTTGCCCGCACTTTTGAGAGGGCTTCGTCGAAAGCTACTCCTCCCTCTACCTCCTCTCTAACACGTTCCAACATCATGAAGGCACTGTGGCCTTCGTTGGCATGCCACACAGAGGGCTTGATACCAAGTTCCCTTAGGACACGCACTCCGCCGACCCCTAGTACAATTTCTTGCTGGATGCGCTGCTCCTGGTCAGCAGTGTAAAGGCGAGCACATAACTGTCGGTCCTGGGGCATATTTCCTTCAACATCACAACATAGCAGATAAAGATCGACCCGGCCCAAACGAACCTGCCATACTCCGAGATATAACGGCTTATCGCCTAGCTCAATTCGGACCACTGAGCCACAGCGGTTAGGTTGAGTGCTTGTTTTAATGGGATTGATTGGTGCTTCGTCAAAATCTAATTGTCGGTAGATTTCCTCTTGCCAACCCTTAGCGGAGATATGCTGGTGGAAATACCCTTGGGGGTACATGAAGCCAACCCCGACCAGCGGCAACCCTAAATCGTTTGCTTCCTTGCATAAATCACCGGCTAGAATTCCTAGACCGCCAGCATAAATGGGGAGGGAATTATGTATGGCAAATTCCATTGAGAAATAAGCAACAGGACCAGGCAGGACTTCAGGGTATTTCATGGCAAACCAAGTATTCTCGGCTGAAATGTCTGCATCGAGAGCTGCCATTACGGAATCGTACAAGCTAAGAAAAGCCGTATCATTGGCCGCCGTTTCCAACCTATCAGCGCTGATCTCCCGTAACTGCTTGACCGGGTTGTGGCCACCCGAGTGCCATAGAGGGTAGTCTAAAGCTCGGAACAGCTCACGCGCCCGGGGATGCCAGCTCCACCAAAGATTATTAGCCAGCTCCTCTAGTCTGCCTATTCGCTCAGGTACCCTCACTCCTGATAACATGTTTTTCCAAAATATGTTGCTAAGACGCCCGCTCAGGGCTTTTTCTTAATCTACTGCACAAAGAGCGTCGCCAATTCTTTCTAGTTGGTCGGTTATTATAGCAGAACGCCGTTTGTGTTATCATATTAATAACTGCATTCTTTGAAGGCTAAAACGGATGTCAAGCCAATGTTGACTGCGAGAGAGATTCCAGCCAGCTACGCCGATAGGGAATGGTTTAACCCTCTGCTTAAGATGCATATTCTAGGGCATAGCTTTGCCCTTAATGCCTACGGCTATTTTACCCTTTCTACCTACAATGCCTTTCTAGCAGGAAAGTTGAAAGATTTTGCTTCTCGGAGGGGAAAGCTGAGTGGGCTATGGCCGGGCTTCTCAGGATCTCCTCCTGGCAGTATTTACTGTTAGCAACCTTTGCGAAGTTTAAGGAGGTGATGATGATAAAGTCTGCTTTCTATCTGGCACCGGATGGGGAACTCCTGGACCAGCTAGGCATGGAGCAAATCAGGAACTTTCTGGCAACTGGAGAGGGGCTGCTCTGGGTTGATACGGAAGATGTGACGAACGAGGATGCCGAGTTACTATCCAATGTATTCGGTTTTCATCCCCTGACAGTGGCAGACTGCATTAGCAAGAATATACATCAACCCAAGATAGATGACTTTGATAGTTACTTATTTGTTATCGTTCATGGCATCAATTACCACATCGAGTCTGAGGTAGTGGAGACCACAGAACTCGCCCTCTTTCTGGGGAAAAACTACGTGGTCACCAGCCACGATGTACCCATGAGGTCGGTTTCATCTATGTTGGATCGCGTTCGAAAAGACGGACGTCCTATGCGCAGGGGAGTTGACTTCTTAATTCACGACCTGATTGACGCCTTGGTGGACAATATCATGCCCACTATCGACGAGATGAATGATCAGAGTGCCACTATCGAGGCTGAGGCACTTCACGAACCGAAGAGAGAAACACTGATGTCGATTTTGCAGCTCAAACAATAATTAACGGGCTCAGCCGCGGTGAATATGCCCTGATAAGTGAGCGAGCCCGAATCTACTACCGCAACATATACGACCATTTGCTTCGTATCGAGATGCTTACTTATAATCTCAGGGATATGGTTGAGAGTGCCCTGAGTACCTACCTTTCTTCAGTGTCCAACCGCATGAATGAAGTGATGAAGGTGCTGACACTCATAGCCACTATCTTCATTCCTCAGTCTATTTCAGGAGGAAGAGCTGGCTCTAAAGTTACTGAATGAAGAATATATCTCTGATATATGAACTGAGAAGCGAAGCGATTGGGCACCCTCAACCTTCGACACAGACAATGCCATTTATGGTTCAACAGAACGTAAGTTGGAGGTATTGAATATGGCTTATGTAGGCATTTTGTTGATAGCTATTCTAGTTTCTTTCATCGTCGTCCGAATCGGAGGCTTTGCCCTCCAGTTAACTGGGATAGAACCCGAAGTCGCTAGATTTCAGGCGTTATCTGCTTTCTCAGGAACGGGATTCACGACGAGAGAAGCTGAACGGGTGGTGGGAAATAAAACCAGGCGCAGAATTGTGACCATTCTCATTATACTGGGAAATGCCGGCACGGTCACTGTAATTGCTACTTTAGTGGCATCTTTCACCCAGGTGGAGGGTTACATGTGGTTTTTCATTCGCCTGGCCATAATAGTTGGAGGCATATTTGGCCTCTATCAACTAATTATGAGAAGCAATATTGGCCATCGGATTCCTGGCTGGCTGCAAAGGCCAGTTATAAACCGAATTCTTGGGGAAACTCCAGCGGTTGAGGAAATATTCCGTGTGGAGAAGGACTGGGCTGTTAGTATTGTCACGATAGAAGAAAGCTCGGAGAGTATTGGGTTGTCTGTGGCTGATATCACCGTGGAAGGGGATGTAGAAATCCTTAGTATAGACAGAGGTGGTACTTACCTAACTAGGCCGGATAGGGAGGAAAAAATCGTGGAAGGAGACCGGCTTCTAGTTTATGCAAATAGAAAATCTGTGAAGCGAATTTTAGACTAATAAGCTTGCCAAGGGCAAATATCGGAGATTGGAATATGATTCCAAGTATGAAGGGAGATGAACGTGAAGATTCTTCTTGCTGTTGATGGATCGCGTTACTCAGAAGCCGCCGTAGGTTTGGTTGGGGCTCTGAGAATAGGGAGGAAAGCTGAAGCAACAATCCTGACTGTGATCCCGGAGCATGTCTTTTTAGGCGGGCATACTTTGGCTGACCTTCTGAGACGCTCTGCTGCGCTGAAGACACAAATACAGAAAGCTGAGGAAAAAAGGGCATTGGAGTTGCTTGCTGAGATATCGAAATCGCTTGTCGCTCAGGAGCTGAAGGTCGAGACCATAATCCGTAGGGGAAGCCCTGCCAACGAAATTATAACGACATGTCGCAACTTTCAGACAGATCTTGCCTTGGTGGGGCTGAAGGGCACAAGTGATAGCCCTGACTTTCTATTAGGCAGCGTTGCTCACAAGGTGATCAAATACGCGCCGTGTAGCGTACTGGTAGCTAAGAGAAAAATCGAAGCTATCAATAGGGTACTAGTGCCACTCGACGGTTCGAAACACTCTGATGAAACAGTGCAATTCTTGCTGAGGATACCGCTTCCGCCCCATACGGAAGTCGTCGTCATGATGGTAGTGCAATCTTTCACCACAGCATTTGTCAAAGCATACACCTTAGACTTAGAACGCGATCAGCAAATAGTTGACGAGCTCCAAAAAGCTGAAGAGGAAGCTGCTGGGCGGCTGTTGGCAGTAGCGGAAAGCCAGTTACGCAATGGCGGATACACGGTGTCAGCCATCGTTGCTCGCGGTGACCCTTCTCGAGAAATCCTGCGGGAGGCTGACCAACGAAATGTGGACTTGATTGCTCTGGGCGCCAAAGGTCTTACTGGAGTTCGCAGTTTCTTACTTGGCAGCGTGGCTCAGCGTATAGCACGATATGCCAAGCCGTCTGTGCTAATAGTGAGGCTACCAAAGAGATAGCGAGTTATTAAGGAAGCGTCCGGCCATTGGTTGACGAGGCTGCGATTTCAGGTAATCTCCTGGGACAAAGCAAGGACGGATAAAAGCCTGTTAATGTGAATGTGTCAAAAACGAGAAAGGAGGGATATGTGCCATTGGAAGTTATAGGTGGAAATAGAAAAAAAACTGAAGTGAATATCAGGCAGATGGAGATAGACGACATTGGCTCCGTTTACCACCTGGGGGAGAAGCTTTTCACCAGTGAGGAATTCCCCATTCTTTACCGTACCTGGGATGCCTACGAAGTAACCGACCACTTTACCTCTGACCCGGATTATTGCCTGGTAGCTGATATAACAAGAAAGGTCGTTGGCTTCATTTTGGCTACTACCATTGAGAAAGAAGGCACCGCCTGGAAAAAATATGGGTATGTGAGCTGGATAGGAGTGGATGAGTCTTTCCAAAGGACGAACTTGGGCCTTCGCCTCTATAAAAGACTGGAAGAGAGGTTCAGGGAGGAAAAGGTGAGAATGATAATAGCCGACACCGAAGCTAACAACGAGGGGGCTATTGCTTTCTTTAGAGCTATAGGTTTTTCTCCCAGCCGCCAGCATCTGTGGCTTACCAAGACTCTGCGGCGACCATCTAAAAAGCTTGCCCAACGAAATCTTAGGTCGTTGAAGGTGGAGAGTCATAATAGCTTTAGCGCTAATAAGAGGTAAAAAACTGTGCCTTGTCTGGTTTTCAAGAAAAATCTCTAGGATGCTGAGTTCTAGGCGTATTAAAGCCAGTGGAGAGTATGGAATTTGGGAAGGAGGATGGTATGAAGTCGACTCTGGATAAATCAATGGGCGTGCAACCTGAGAGGCTAAAAAATCTTCTTAAAAATCTCGTGAACATATATAGTCCCACAGGCAAGGAAGGAGAGGTTCTTAAGTATGCAGAGGAATACCTGAAAAGTAAGAACCTGCCGATAAGGAAACAAGAGGTCGATGAGAATCGCTTTAACCTAATAGTATTACCCGAGAAGAGAGACGAAATTGATCTTTGCTTTGTAGGACATCTGGATACCATCACCGCTCACGACTTGGATGATTACGGTTTCCGCGAGGAGCGAGACACTATTTTTGGATTGGGTACTGCAGACATGAAGGCAGGGTGTGCTGCCATGATGGAAGTATTCACCGTGTTGGCTAACAAAGGAGGCAGTTTTCCACCTGCGGGTCTCGCCTTAGTTGTTGGTGAGGAAGAAGACAGCGATGGTGCCAAAACTCTGGTCAGAGAGTTCAGCTTCCCTTGGGCAGTGGTCGGGGAACCCACCAACATAGTGCCCTGCCTGGGTCATTATGGATACCTGGAGGTTCTTTTACGTACTCAGGGGAAAAGGGCTCACTCTTCCATGCCAGAGTTGGGGAAAAATGCTATTGAAACCATGCTAAAGCTTCTCCTGCAACTCACAGAGTACATTATCTCCAGGTCGGATGGGCTGGTTTACAACATTAGGCAGCTTTCTGGTTTTCCTGGTGGGTTTGTGGTACCCGATATTTGCGAAGCTTATCTGGACCTTCACCTGTTACCTAATTCGAGGATTGACGTGCTCAAGGCTGAACTGGAACAGCTAGTGAAAACAGTAGGCAAGGGTATTCCTTACTTGGATGCTTATCTCAAATTTGAAGAGACCTACTCGGGTTATCAAATTTCCCCTGAGAGGCCCTTGGTAAAGATGCTGAAAAAAATTTATGAAAAGATGTCTCTTCCTTGGGAACCTCAGGACTTCAGGAGCCATTCTGATGGAAATGTGCTCTGGTCTGCTGGAGTGGACCCTATTATCTTGGGCCCCGGGCGATTAGAAACAGCTCATACTGCCGAGGAATCGGTTTCCTTTTCCCAGGTGCTAACGGCGGCCCAATTATACTTAAATCTTGCCCTGTCTTTATGAGTCCTTATTTTTTCTTGATGTTCTCAAAAGGCGTGCCAAATCACACTTGGCTTGGTATCATTCTATGTTATTAGGAATGAACCACTGGGGGAATGCATTACTTAAGGAACTGGTACTCAGGTTCACACTGAAGCATAGCTAATCATCGAAAATATATAATTTGAAGATGGGACTCAGAGAAAGATTTAGCCCCAAGCCCACTATATCCGACCAAGATGTAGCCGGTGGACTACGCTGGTTGACCTGGGAAGGAACTGCCTCTATGGGTTTCTTCAGCATTACCACCAGTGGCTTTTTAGCGGCCTATGCCCTGGCACTGGGCTGCAATAATTTCCAGATCGGGATTTTGGCAGCTCTTCCTTTTCTCGCCCAGCCCATCCAGATACTCGCTATACCTTTGGTTGAGCGATTCCGGCGTCGCAAAATCATTACATTAACTTCCTGGATTCCGGCACAGTTATTATGGCTGCCTATAGCATTGGTTCCCTTGTTCCTGGATGTACCCAGCGCCAGCGCTGTAGCGCTGTTACTGATGACACTTGGTATTCGTGGCGTGTTTGCATCTGTCACCGCTTGTTCCTGGAATAGCTGGCTTAGAGACTTGGTTCCCCAACAAGTTCTAGGGAGTTTTTTCGCCCGCCGTCAAATGAGGGCCAATCTGGCGGCCATGACATTTGGCCTGGTAGCTTCCTTTTTCGTGACCTACTGGCAAGGCCATGCCCCTGCTGGAAATGAAGCTCTGGGATATACCTTTCCCCTGCTTTTTGGCGCTGTTTTTCTGGGACTCGCCAGTCCTTTATTCATGAGTATGATACCGGAGCCCCTAATGCAGCCATCCCCCAGACCTCAACCATCGTTTTTCTCCACCGTCTCAATTCCTTTTCGCGATGGTAATTATCGGCGTCTCTTGTCATTTTTACTCCTGTGGGGATTGGCTTTGAACATGTCCATTCCTTTCTTCGCCGTTTACATGCTGCTCCGTCTGGGTTTGCCTCTTTCGGCAGTAATTGGCTTCAGTATCTTAAGTCAGGCATTCAATGTCCTGTTCCTTCGCTTCTGGGGCCCCTTAGCTGACAAATTTGGCTTCAAGGCAATCCTATCTGTGTCAGTTTCCCTGTATTTGTTAGTAGTTTTGGGATGGACCTTCACCACCATGCCAGAACGCTATTTTCTGACCATCCCTTTGCTGGTGGTCCTCCACATTCTCGCTGGCATCGCAGCGGCAGGGGTAACCCTTGCTACCGGCACCATCGGATTGAAGTTGGCTCCTAAGGGACGAGCCACCGCGTATCTGGCAGCGGCTGGTCTGGCTACCAGCCTGGGCGCCGGGGTGGGGCCTTTGCTTGGTGGTTACCTCGCTGACTTTTTCAGTGTGCGACAGCTTAGCCTCATTTTTACATGGGTTAGTCCGATTCGTTCTATCCAGCTCCCAGCTTTTAGCCTTAGCGGTTTTGATTTCCTATTCTGTATCACTTTTATACTAGGCCTTTTCACCCTCAGCGCCCTGGTCGCCCTCCGAGAAGAAGGTGAAGTAAGACGCGAAGTAGTTCTGGACACACTGTTTGCCCCGGTGCAGCATGCAGTGCGGCCTATGAGCTCAGTTCCAGGTCTAAATTTTTTAAGCCAGTTCCCCTACAGTATTCTCAGGCGTGTACCTGTCCCCGGGTTGGATGTAGCTTTGGGCGTGACAGCATATCAGGTTGCCGATATGGCCAAGACTACTACAGTAGCAGTAATGCGAGGCCAGAGGAGAGTAACCAGAATAGCTAAGGCTCTGGAGAAGGCCTTGGCCGGCGTTCTGGGAACGGCAAAGGATATGCAAACTCATGGTAGCGAAGTGGCTAGACAGACAGCACGGGGAACCATGCATGCAAAGAAAAATACGGATTTAGATGTAGCTCAGTTAGCCCGTTCGGCTGTGCTGGGCATCGCAAGCACTTTCGGGCGAGCCCAGATAGCCCCTCAGGATGCTCTACGCGGGGCTGGCTATGGCGTAGTACAAGGAGCAGGAGAGATTGGAGCTGACCTTGCCAAAGCTGCTGTTCAAGCAGTAGAGGCAGCCAGGGAGGTGGCGGGGCAAGCTCGCCTAAGTGAGAAGGAAGCTGCGGCTTATGTTGCCCAAGGAACTTTAGATGCCGCTGCAGCCATGGGGGCCGAGGCGGTAGCTCAAGTCAAAGCCTCTCTGCCTGTGGATGTGCTGCCGAATAATTTTGCCGAGTAAGAAAAATGACCACCGTCATATAATTCGTCAGACGTGGGTTTCTTGACTCTGACTCTTTTTGATTTTGGTTAGGGAATTTCTGTGCTATAATGTGAATATAGTATCAAGCCAGGAGGTGGGCGAATATGGTCAAGATTGTCAAGATTAGCAGAGAGGAAGCAAACAGGCGTTTAGGGGACGTGTCCGATGAGAAACGCTTCTGGTGTAATGATGGTAAACTTGTTAAGAACCTTGAGGAGCTTGGAAACGCTCTTAATGATATGAGTGACGAGACCTTCCATTACCATTTGGGTGAAGGTAGGAACGATTTCAGCAACTGGATTAGAGACGTGGTGGGGGATAATAAGCTGGCTAATGACCTGAGCAAGGCTAAGTCACGTATCCAAGCTGGCAAGGCAGTTGCACAGAGGATTTCCTTTCTGCGCAGTAAAGTATAAGAGAGTTTGCGAACTGCGCTAGAAGTGTGTCTTGTCGGAGACTTAAAGCAACTGGGGATTTTCTCGCGCTTTCCATTCCTCAGGCAAAAGCTCTCTGAACATCGTGGGAAACTGCGGGGGATAAATTTCGTACAGGTGCTGGTACATGGTCACGATCATAGAATCTATGTCGTTTACATAACCCCAGGCACACTGTATATGGTCGGTGGCGACAAATACCTCCCGGCAATATCCTTTCAACTCTCGAATGAGGCGATTCAAAGCCTCACCCTTTCCATCAGGAGTCGCTGCTGATTCAACGGAGCGACTGGCTTCGAGACCGCGGTGAATAAACTCCGTGGCGACCACGCGGTGGCTCTGTCCCCTCTTAATTTCAAGCAAAGCAGCTTCCTTTTGGCCACCAGCAAGACCACCCTCTTCAATGCCCTCTCTCAGGTAATCAAACCGGGTATCAAGGAGGAATTCCAGGGTACGGTCCGCTCCCATATAGGTGGTGTCACCAGGGTGCACGTATCTGGTGCCAGCGAAGGCACTGTCCTCAGGCGCAGTGCCAAGAAGTAGTTCTGAAAGGCGGTAGCCATGTAAGAATGGTCGCTTCTGGCGCCCTTCTTCAGGGCGCCAGCCCCAATTGCAGGCTCGCTTCATTAGCCTGTAGTGCAAGGCTACTTGATCTTTAAAATCGAAGCGTGGAATCGCATATCTGGTATCATGGAGCAAGGCTGCATCTACAGCTAGTCGCCTGGGCATGCCGAAGGCATCCAGGATTGCCCCGTAAATATTTATGAGGAAACGACCGGGCTCCCAGAAAACGAACGGTAGCTGCTTAAAAACCGCTGTATCGAGATCAACATCTCTGAACTCACCGGCGTTAAGCGGTGGGTAATGGCCATCATAGCGGAGAACCAGGCGTATCTCAGGCGCCCAGGAGACCTGATGTAGGCGGACGCGAGCCAGGTCCGCCATACCGCCCAAGCTCTCCAGATAGTCATCAGGAGTCATAAAGCGCACTTCGGCGATCTTTTTGCTGAGTACATTTTTCCAGGCTTGCTCCATTATCCGAAGGGCGATATCGCCGAAGTCCATGAGCTCAAGGTCTTGAATGTAGAGGATTAATCCGCGGTCAGGCGAATCCGTCAGTGCATTTTCCAACACTGTGGAATACTCGGCTACCGCATCCTCCCAGGATATGGGAAAAGGAATGTAAGATTTATTGCGATATTCTTCGGCAAAGACCCAGTATCTTCCCAGAATATATCCCTGATTTTTCA
>SMTZ1_10003232_pt1 | contig 16454 bp, 15 predicted proteins | sample DeeMarSWOR136_30_FD_25667 | JGI IMG/M metagenome (IMG submission 25667)
GCCCACGTGCTGCCACAGGTGAATACACAGACTGACCCAGGTAGTATGCTTTTGTGACTTTACCAGATGTTATATCCACCCTGTAAACACGCTCGTTTGCATCAATGAATACCTCATTTTCTGTTATTGCAGGCATAAATGACCCTTTTACAGTTAAAGTCCATAACTCTTCTCCTGTTTCAGCGTCTAAACAGTCAACACGGTCCCAATTGCGCATCACAACAACACCATTACCCACTGCAGGCCGTGTCCAGAGTCCGGCAGCTTCATGTTCCCACAGAGGTTCTTGGGCCTCTACATCTATGCACAAAAAAGAGGTTCCCATGCCAATGTAAAGGTTACTGCTGTAGTAGGTCATCCAGAAGGGAGATAACTCCGAGGGTGAAGAAGGAAGAATGCCTTCACGTTTCCATGTGAGACTACCTGTGCGTGCATCGAGACAGGCGAGGTATGACATCTTCCGACTTGGATCATAACTCTTCTCACTTTTGTAATAGTTCACATAAAAGTATATAGTTCCGTCTGCAAGGGCTGGAAATCCAATCCCCTTTAAAATACCTGATGAGCCTGCCACAGAATAACGCCAGAGCTCTTCTCCAGTTTCCTTATCCAAAGCTACTAATGCAGACCATTCAGTGGTCATCTGAAGACAATCTGAGAGACAAGAATGGAAAAGGCCCCCTTGGTCTACTGTCACGTAGACAGCATCATCATCTACGAGGGGACTCACTAAATATAGGTTAGGAAGTTCCCTCTCCCAGAGTGTATCCCCTGTGGATGCATCCAGGCACTGGAATAAGTTTCTGCCCCCTGCTATAAACACTTTGCCATCTGCAACAGTTGGTGTATATGGGTACTCTGCGTATGCTGGAACCTCATACAAGAGATTCCCTGTTCGCAGATTCAAACAGGAAAGGCGGTGGAAATCCAAAAAATAAACTCTATCCCCAAAAACAGCAGGAGCAGTAAGTGGACAAAAAACCTCGCGATAGTGGTATTCACTCGCTGGCTCTAAATGGTATTTCCACACAATTTCAAGGTGGTCAGGAATTTTTGTGTTTGAAAAGAACGTGTACTGACCATCGTGTCCAAATTGGGACCATTCTCTTCCACTATCAGGTGAGGTTTGTGCCATTGGAGTCACAGGATGTTTTTCAGGCAGTTTCTGGCCTTCAGTCACTACTAAAAGTCCGTGAGGGGTCGTATAAGACTCTCTGGCCTGTGCCATCAGTTCAAACCAGTAGATTCCTGGAGGAGTCTCCTGTGTGGTTTCTATGATGAGGTGGTAATCTGGTCCTGGCTGGACATGCCACTGCATACTAGGGTCTAACCCTGATGCATAGAAATAACTTATAGGAGTCCCATCAAACTTTGGGTTGCAGAAGGTAACTTCAAGCTGGAAATCTGCAGTTTCACCCTTTTCCACCTTTATCTTTAAAGGTACTATCTCCACACAAAACTGAAGCTTTTTGCAGTAATACCCAATGAGAGATCCTCTTTTCAGAATATTTCCTTCCATTGCTTTTTGAACATCTTTTTCTCTTGCATCAGATTCAAGATCAAGAAACGTGTCCAACGCATAGACAATAAAGAGGTATTCATGTTCTCCTGAGTGTGGACACGGACCAGTATACGATTGGTTATTAAAATCGTTTGTGCCTTCTACTCCCGGGACAGTATTTTCTCCAATTGTATTTGTTGGATTGATATTCCACACAATCCAGTGTGTCTGTTCTTCCCAGAATGTAAAATCTTCCACCAGGAGTACCAGGCTTTTAGTTCCTTCAGGTATGTTATCAATTTGTAAAGGGGGATTTACATTCTCGCCATCGCACGTGTATTTTGAGGGAATACTCCCTTTATGCTCGAATGCAGGGCTCGTAATTATTAGTTCATTAAATTCTATTTCCTCTTCCACTTGTTCAAAACATCCTGCCACAAAGAAAAGCAAAACCAATAGAATTCTTTTCATAAGGGTTACTTGTTTAAATGCATAAGTATTTTATGTGCATGTATATATTCAGTTTATATAACATTTTTAGTATATAATAAATTATTCTCATTTTTGAAATTACTAACCCCAGAATTTCTATGATCTGCTACAGAAGGTGGATTAGTTATCCAGTTAGAGCATCAAGAAATCAAAAAACACAGATTCTAAGGGCTCACCTATTAACAATCCCCATCATATACTAAAAAAGGGAGTGTGATGTTTATAATCATATATGAGGAAAAAAAAGAAAAAAAGTCCTTATTGACCAGACTGAAGTTCAATGTTCAAGGGCTGGGAGTAACCAGCACTCACAAAGATTTATATACAATGAAAAAACTTTATAAATTACCTGAAAGGTAAAAGGTAAAAAGTGGAACGAAAAAAATGAAGGTCGCTTAAACCCTGTTCTCCAAAATCTTTTTAACTATAGCATCTCACCACAAATGTGATACAAGATTTAGATAGTGTGAGGAGATAATCATGGGCTTAAATGAGAAAATCAAAAGGGAAATTGAAACCTATTATAATGAGAGAGCAGAAGAATATGACAGAATATACATGGGCAAAGGTCATGTCACCTTAGATCCCAGGATATATCTTGAAGATGTAGCTAAAACTTCTGAAATAGTTTCAACGTTTGGTGATGGGCACTTGCTTGATATAGCGTGTGGAACTGGCTTTTGGCTGCTCAGTTATTGCCAAAATTGCAGTGAAATAACATTGCTCGATCAATCAAAAAAGATGCTCGAAGAATGCAGAAAAAGAGTTGAAGAATTAGGATTATTGAACTCAACTCATTTTATCCGAGGAGACTTTTTAAAAGTTACACTAGAACCCTCTGTATTTGACAGTGCTTTTGCAGGGTTCCTCCTAAGTCATCTCACCGTAGAACAAGAAACCCTCTTTTTTCTACACCTCAAAAAAATCTTAAAGCCTCATGGCCAATTAATGATTGTTGATAGTGTCTGGAATAGTGAACGGCAGAAATACACAAAGAAGGAAGGAATGCAGAAGAGAGTTTTGAATGATGGCCGGAAATTTGAAATATACAAACGATATTTTGAAAAATCAGACATTGAGAGAATGTGTAGTAAACATGACTTCAAAATGAAATCTAGTTCCACTGGGAAGGCATTTATTACAGCTATAGTAGAAAGGTTCTGAAGTGCTGTATTCAGAAACAGCCAAAGAAGGAAACCTAAATCCCTTTCAACCGCCAAGGAGAATATCTATTGCTATCTGATAGAGGATTTCCAATCTTTCTGAGGGTTCTTTCACATGAAATCGAGGATTCCATTGTAACTCTGCCAGAGAATCACTGATAGTGAATATGGCTCCTATTTCCACATTTCTGTATTGTGCAACAGCAAACAATGCAGAAGCTTCCATCTCCACAGTTAGGACTCCCTCCTTTTGATAGTGCTTTACCTCTGCAACAGTTTCCCTATAGAAAGCGTCAGTAGTCCAGGATGTTCCCGCAATGTACTTCCAGTTGTGTGTATCTAATGAGTTCTTTATTCTTCTAACCATTTTTTCAGAAGCGTATACATATTTAGACGGTCTTACATAGTGGTATGAGGTTCCCTCATCTCGTATTGCTCTTTCACAGATGACTACATCTCCAATGTTCACCTGTTTCTGTAAAGCTCCAGCTATCCCTATAGAGATGAACCTCTTTACACCAAGAGCAATAAGTTGTTCCAGAATCGTTACAACAGCAGGAGCACCCTTGGCAAGCTTTCCGATGAGAGCAACCTGGTCTTTTGTTTCACTGAGGAGATACATCTCATCAAGAAACCCCTCTACTCTCGTGGTTTCGTGGGCTTTCAGAATATATTCCATCAATTCCTCTCGATAACAAAAGATCACCCCCTTTGGGGGATCAAATGTGGGAGGATTCCCCCTTTCTATTTTATGCTTCCAGTGGTCTTCTGGAGAGAATAGTGAGTCTTCTGCATATTTGTTCTTGAAGTTTGGAAATGCCATAATTACCTAAGAACCCAGGTCTTTATAAACTTTAAAAGATTTTCTCTTCTACTTGTTCAAAACATCCCGCAAAAAGGAAAAGCAAAACCAATAGAATTCTTTTCATATGAATTTATTTGTTTAAATACATAAGTGTTTTTAGTATATGATAAATTATTCTTATTCTCATTATCTATTCTTTTGAATATTTTTTGCTGGATGCTTCCAACATCAGAGAACTTAGGTCCAATATCAGTAAATCTGCGTATCATCCTGCTTCAGTTTTACTCCACAATATGGGCAGGAAAACCAATCTTCTTGAATTTCATTCTTGCACACCGGGCAGATCAGTATCTCAGAGGCTTTGTGTCCTTCCTTTTCTTCTAGTATCCTTCCACACTTTGAACAGTAGACATCATCGGACTTAACTTTTCTGCCACAATAAGGGCAAACAGCTTTGGGACGTTTTTTCTTTTTTGCTTCTGTCTTTTTTCCTTCTTTTTTCCTTTTTATTTGTTTTCGTCTCCTCTGTATCACTATGCCAGCTATTATGATTGTTCCTGTAGCCAAAATCACATAGAGAAGTTCAGAGGAAATAAGTGACGGTATTTCACCTTGTTTTTCGTATCTTAATTTGAACTCAACAAGTGTCCCCTCTTGGGTTACTAGCCTGACTTCATCTCCAATTGCATAGGTGCCATTTAGTTTGAAACATGTGACAGAATCACCAGGTATAGGTTCATCTATTGTAGAACAGTACTCCCACTCGTTTCTGTACTCAAGAACTATGGTAGCAGCTGTGCTTTTTGTGTTACGAATGCATACCGTTAATGTAGCTCCTTCGAGGTCATAAGCTACTAAGACTAACTTTTCAGCCTCTCCTTCGTCTGTAACAGCTTCCAAGGATGTGAGTTCGCTCATCCAAGAGCTTGCTGCTCTCTGAAATCCTTGATTTTTGGAAAGATTGTATCTATGGATATCTCTACTACTATTCCTGTCATTTTCCAGGATACCTGTGCTTTTGCGGATTACTGGTCTCCCATGATCATTTTGATTAGTTGTGATCTGCGACTTGCTAGAACTTCCAACAAAAAGAATAAATAACAGCAAGACTATCACACATACTTTTCTGTTCTTCCAATTCATCATTGTCTCCTCCTCTAAACATTGTTGAAAAAGTTGATCAAGAACATATAAAGTTTTCCAACAACTTTCTTAACTGAAAAACACTTGCTCAAATAAATGCATAAAAGCTTTGTTAGGAAAGAAATGCATCTCTGTTAGTAGTATTGTAAAAAAGTTTATAAAAAAGAGGAGGTAACAACTGTATGGCAACGACAAAGTTAGATACAACAAAGGAATTTGGAAAGGATAGAAAAAGGAATTTGAAGAATATTAAAAATCGTAAGGTAATCTACGAATTGCCCAAACAATGAGTGCACGACTTGGAGAGGTGAGAAAAACGAACCAATCAAGAAATGAAAGTGAAGAGGAATTTAATGCTATATGTAAAATAGCAATGGATTTATCCTCGGAAGATGTATTTCATAGAAAAAAAACTGCTGAAACCCTGGTAAATATGGGAAAAAAGGCAGTAAGACCTCTCGTTTATGTACTTGAGATGGTAACTCCGTCAGGTGCAGATGATGAAGAGGTCAAAACATTTGATAAAGAAGCAGAGAATATCCTCATGAAGATTGGAGAGGATGCTCTCCCTGATTTAGAAGACATTGCTGCAGACAGAAGTCATATCTTTTATATCAATGATTTTGCCCAGGACCTCATTTTTAAGGTGATGGGACTGGAAGGAGAAGACAGACAAAAGGTCTGTAAGCACATGGGTAAGGCTCTCATTGAAAAAGGTGGAAAGAAAGTGGTGAAATGTCTGTTTTGTGATGCTGAATTTGAATGAATAGGGGAACCCCAAAAGATACCTTTTGTAATAGGTTATCTTATGGATTTGGGTATAGACCATTCTTCACTCAGCAGGAAGGTACACTGCAATTTTACACACATCATCTCCCTGGAGTACTGATTTTAGTACCTCCACTTTTACTGGCTTTCCAGTAATACCTTCCCAGATCTTCTTGTAGTATCCTGCACCACAGTAACAGTATGTGGGAGAAATCTTTGTTTGAGATTTAATTGCTTCCCTCACCCTTGGACAATGACAGTAGTAGAACCTTTTTTTGTTTTTATCTGGTTCTTCAAAATATGCTGTAAATTCAAATGGGATCTTGATAACATATATGGTATTCCCTTCTTTTACGCCTGCTACTCCCCAGTTTTTCTGCAATACCTTCTGTACAAACTCATCCTGACCAAACCATTCCTTTATATCTTTTTCAAACTGGTTCTGCAGCATCTCATGGACTGCATCTGCATTTGTTTCCTCGTAGTAAGCTCTCAACTGCTCAATGTGTGACAGTGGATACTGGCAACCACACCCCGCTAGTATTTTGTTGCGAGTTTCTTCATCAACGAGAGAATCTAATCGTTCCATAGTTTTTGCAGTCCAATCAACTACTTCTTTAGGACTGGAACCGGATGGAAGTTGGTCTTGCAGCACTTTTTTTCGTATCTTTTCGCCTGCAACCGTATCTAACCAGTGAGTAAACTTAGATATCCAGGACTTTTCAAAGTCTTCATCAGCCATTTTTCACACCTCAATTTGGGTTTTCCCTATTCTCTAACTTCTTTGATCAGTCTCCTGACCTTCCTCGGTAGGAAGGAGGTCTTTAAACAGCTCTTCCAGCTTATCAATAGTCTCTTTTGAGAATATGCCCACAATACCGCCCAAAGTGGAGATCCCAAAGACATTCAAATCTCCCGTGTCGGCTGAGAGGGAGAAAAATGCTGCGCGGAATGCAAAATAAAATATAAGAGCTAGAATAGATCCAGTAAGGGGGCGCATGAAATACCAGCACATCCAACTCTCTTCAAATGACTCTCTTCCTACATGGATAGAAAATGCTCTTACCGAATAAACACAGCCGCCCAGAGCTCCCATGATGACCACAATGAGTATGAATCGGACTTCTTCAGTGATCTCAAGACTCAGCACCCGCAGATCCCAGATTTCCCCCTCTATTGATGCATTTTCTTCTCCAGTTTCTACCGGTTGAGGCCACAATTCGAGCAGCAAGAACATCAAGAGAAAAAACAATCCTATAAAGTAGAATGAAAGCATTATTTTCTTCCAAGATTCTAATTCTGATGATTTTTTCTCTTTTCCTCGGATAACACTCATTCGTATATTTTTCTTCTTTGAAGAACCCTTATTTTCTGTTTCATTTGTTTTGTCTCCCATACCTTGCCTTACACACCAGAGGTATATAAGGGTTATCATTTGAAGTGATGACTTGACCAAGAAAGAAATTCGACAATGAAAAGTTAGACTGAAATACATAAAAACCGAGGAAATTTACATTGCAGACACTTTCTATCTAGTTCCATTTCCAGTTAATGAATTTTGTGACTTCTAAGGAATATTTTCTTCTAACCAATCTTTAATGTGTATAGTTGCTCTGCAATCGTCTTCATTGTAGTCTAAGATTTTTTGCAGCTCAGCCTTGTGCTTACGTGGGTTTTCTATGTACTGGAAATAGAGTGCAGTGCACTCCCTTGCATCTACATCTGCGTGCTTCCATTCATAACCAATGTAGTTTCCAATTTCTTTCAGACCATCTCCGTATGTGGGGAATACACAACTTTTAGTGGTGATCTTGCAGAGATCTATCATATTTTCACGAATTATTCTTCTGACCCTCTCTCTCGTTTCTTCCGAAAATCTATATTCATCCAAAAGGTCTTCGAGACGCTTCTTTTCAGGAGTAGACCAGTGATATATTACAGATCTTTCATGTTCTAAAAGCCATTCAACAAATTGATCAAACATTTCCCCTTCTTCATCCAGTTGATGTGCAATGAAAGGTTTATATTCTATTTTTCCAGATGTTCTGGTGACAACGCCAATGAGGTAGTTTATGCTCACTGGTTCATCGAAGTACAGTTGTTCATCCATGTATTCAAAATCCAAGAATATTTCTGTTTTCCTTTTTGGAAAATTATAGGGGTTAAGGCAGATGTGGTTTTTGTCAATAAGTACTTTAGCTTTTTGAGAGTACTCTTTTGCTGTTTTTTGGCCAATTCCTTTGATTCCTGTGATAGTACCTATGTTAGCCTGTACAAGGTCCTCGACAGTTTTTATTTTTACCTTTGCTAGATTGCCCTTTTTTGATTGCCCAATGCCGCACACTAGAGAAACATCATGTGTCTCAATAGCTTTCTCACGGCTGTACGTCTCCCACGGGTATTTACAGCCATAGATGGGAGTTATCTCTTTCCCATCAAATATCTTTCTGATCCTTCTCAGCATAGTCCTTAGTCTGTTTTTACAATATCTGTATCCTATTGGGACTTCATTATAGTCTCTGTCAATTAAATAGAATATTGGCGGTGTATATCCCTGGATTTTTCCAAGGAGGTAGTTAAGGAATGCACCCTGGCACTTGTGGTGATCTTTGACTTCTTTCGCAGATATGATTTTCTTTAAAACATAGTGGTAGCCACCAAATTTGGATTTTTCAGCAGTACATTTTTCCAAAATATCAAAAGTTCCTTTCAGGTTTTCAGGTATGTAGAATGCTGGCAACCTGCACAGCACGTCTACCCCTTCACTCATTCCTTCCAGCAGTTTTTTGAACCCATTTTCCTGGGATCTGTACTCTACTGTTTTGTACTCTACTGTTTTGGACCTACCATACTTTTTTTCTATCACGCATTGCCTGTGTATCTCACTTTGTTCAAATACCATCTTCTGATACGCTGTTAGGGGATCTTTTTTATCTTCAGGGACGAACCTTTCGCAGTAGACCATGAAAGGCGACGTACAGTAGTAGTAGACGGTCTGGTCTGTGATTAACCCTTTTCCAAAAGGGTCTATGCATGTGTCAAATATTCTATCAATGTCAGTGGTTTTGAGTGCCATTACATCACCTCATTAGTAGGATTCATGTACCCTTGAATTTATTGGCATTTATCCTATTTAAGGGTTATGATCAGGTTTCAGAATTGAAATTAGTATTAGTTGGAACACAGGTTAATATCCATCTTCTGTAAAGAGGAGACAGGTTGGTCAGCACAGAGGGACGATAGCGAAATTATTCTCTCCTTTGTAAAGTTCCCTTTATACTCTCTTGATGTGTGCAAGGTAGTTCATCAGTTTTTTTACTTTCCCATCACAAAAACATCCAGAAAATCACTTTTAACTCTGTCAATAGCTACTCTTTTAGCAAACGTAACAGTCTTTCTGAACCCAGAAGCTTTCAAAACGTCCTGTTTTTGTTCACAAGCAGAGTCGCAATAAGCGAGGTACCGATCAGCTTCTGGCAACAGAAGGGCTGCAAATAAGTCTCCAGCTTTCTCCCAGAAGTTCGGATGGCAGTACAAATCGACTAAACACGTGTCTGGCCATAGAAAATCCCAATCCCACACAGTTAAACCAACTACAGCAGTAGTTTTTTTGTTTACCAGGACTTTGGCGTGAGGGGGTTCTCCTTCTGCTCTCCGTTTTTTTTCACCACGAATGAGTGGCAGAAACGCCTCCTCTGTTGAGGTTCGGCCCACGAGTTTCAGAGGCGCGCAACGGATGACACCCGGGAAATTACCCATGAACAAAGCGAGTGAGGACGGCCAGTGGGGCCAATTGACTTCCTGGATTTCAGTCTCACCCTTTACGAAGTATGTATTCCAGAATTCTGCTTTCGATGAGTAGTACTCCATGTACCCGCTTTTTTCCTCCACACTTCTGAACCCGTACTTCCCATATATGTAGTAGGGTAGGCTGTCAAACCCAGTACCTAAAAAGAGTGCTTTTCCCCCTCTTTGGCAGAAATGCTCTATCTGCCTTTCCATCAATTGGGAGATAGCTCCTTTTCTTCTGTCTTCAGGGTTTGTCCAGACATGACCTAAAATTCCAACTCCATTAAGTTCTGCAGTCATAATATTGGAGAAAGGGGTTCCACCACGGTGGAGCACATAGAAGTAGACCTCGATTCCAACATTAGATCTGAGTACCTCCGAGTTTTGCCAGTTCCACGGGTCACCTTTGTGGTGAAGTAACTTTTCTATCCGTTCAGCCCAGTCAAGATCAGGGGAAATGACTGCACCCATTTCGACTGGTTCTCCAGATTTCAAAAGAATATCATCTAAATGGTTGTACATATACTTCATATTCTCCTCCAAATTTTTATCTCTATCGGATTATCCTTGCCCAACCTCATTTTCAAAATACCAAATTGGAAATAGAGGGTATGTAATAATTCTCGTCCATACACTCCATGATTTAAGTACTTTTTCAAGGTCTTTTCTGATAGAATTGCTATTTTTCATCAATTCCTCTTTCAGTCTTGTTTTACTAAATATAGAATCTTTTGAATTGCCTTTTACATAAAAAATTATCTTTTTCCTCTTTTTCTGCTGCCTATCCACTGTGTTGGCTTTTTGTAGATAGTATAACAGAAAGATCCGATATTTTGTAATCACACAAAATAAGGAATTCAAAAAAGAGGAACTATTAAATCCGAATAAAATTCTTTTGTAAAACTGCAGTGAATAGAAAAATTTATAAATAATACAGAGATACAGGGACGATGAAAGTTATAGATACAAAAAAGTTGTCCAAGCACTACGGCAAGGGCGAAATTAAAGCAGTGGATGAGTTAGACCTTACTGTGTACGAGGGAGAAACATTTGGGTTATTAGGCCCAAATGGAGCTGGGAAAACCACCACTGTCAACTTACTAAACTGCATTATTAAACCCACCGGTGGGACAGCCACAGTAAACGGGTTTGATATTTTAAAAGAGGGCACAGAAGTGAAACGGGTCACAGGATTACTTGCTGAATCACCCGGATTGTACGAAAAATTATCCGCTTTCGAATTTTTAGAATTTATGGGAGCTTTATACAATGTTCCTGGAGATATCCTCCCTGAAAGGATCGATAATCTCCTGAAGTTATTTGGGTTACACGACAGACGTGATTATCTACTTGAAGGCTACAGTAGAGGTATGAAGCAAAAAGTTTTACTTGCAGCAGCTTTAATCCATGATCCTCCTATCCTCTTTCTGGACGAACCTACTTCAACGTTAGACCCCAGAGCTGCCTTAATGGTAAAAGATTTAATCAAAGGGTTAGCAGAAAAGGCAGGGAGAACTATTTTTGTTTGCAGCCACATACTCCCCATTGTAGAAGAGTTATGTGATAGAATAGGTATCATCAATGAGGGCAGACTTATCGCACTAGGTGCAGTCACAGACATTATTGCTGAGACCAAAACCAACACTTTAGAAGAAGCATTCATCGCCTTAACTGGCGGCATTGAAGAGAAAGAGTTATTAGCATGGAGGGAGCAGAAAAATGCGGGTACCTAAGTGGTTCATAATTACAAGAAACGAGTATCGCATCCGCACAAGTAGTATCAGGGAGATACGACCTTATTTTCCATTTCTGGTAATAGGGGTATTAGCAATTTATGTCGTATTTGTTGCGCCAAAAATCGTTAGCTTTTTCCTCAATGATCTTGTCGCGTTCTTGCTATCTCAGGTTGCTGCAGTCTTGATACGGTTCATCTTGTTCATTTTCTTTTTCACGTTTATCACATTCCCAATCAGTTACACGTTAAGAGATGTGAAAACTGCACAGCAGGAGATCTTTCTTTCAGCCCCTATAAAACCGAGTGACGTTTTATTAGGCGAGTTCCTGGGTGAACTGCCTTTGTACGCTATTGTTATCACGTTGATTACTGGCTTTTTCACAGCACTTCTAACACCTATAGGACTGAGCATACCCCAGCTGGCGGTAACTATTCTCATTTTCGTTATTACCCTTTCTTCTGCTCTGTGGATCGGTACAGTGATCTCTGCCCTTTTGAGGACAAAACTCGGAAAATCAACCCACGGAAAAGATATGGGAAAAGCTTTATCCCTACTCATTGTGCTCCCTGCAGTTGCACTGATCTACGCAGTTATGGCGGTGATCGACCCTGGCACAGGGAGAACCTCTATTCTCGACCCCGGCACCAGTGGTGTAATCAACCTCATTCTGGGAGTAATACCCAGTTCCTGGGGAGGAGATATTATTATAGATTTTGCATCTCATCCAGGCAATATTACTGCTGTCTGGCCTGAAACAGTGACCCGATTCGGCGGTATCATCATGTTTTTTGTTGCCATACTAGGGATTGGTGTAAAAATAGCTGATCGCGCCTACAGCCTGGAAACTACTACCTTCATCAGTGCAAGAGCTACACCAGATGGGTTTCTGTATAGAACTATCAAACACAGAGGCTCTGGCACTCTTTTTGTAACTATTTTCAAGATGTACATTCGAAGGCTTCAAAACCTCTCGTATATTGCCTACATTGTGGGGTTACTCATCATCATGAACATATTCCTGGTGGAACCCGGGGAAGCTGCACCTATTGTGGAAATGGGGTTCTTTTTATTCCCCATGCTTACAGCCTTTGTAGCTGCCGATATAACGCTTCGAGGAAAGGAAACGCTCTTCATATACAGGAAAGCACCTTCTGGTGAAAATCGATTCATCAAAACCATGGTTTACAAAGGGTGGAGTGTGGCAATACCTATCACATTATCAATTGTAATTGCTTCACTACTTTTAAAACCACACGCTACCTTCATTTCCCCCTTGGCCGACATTGGATTGATGTCGTTCAGGGTTGCAGCAGATGACTTATTTGCTTCAGGTCTCTTTTTGTTGATGCCAGCTTACACTGAAAAAGGAGGAGAGTTCCTGTTAGATGTGATGGTGGTGGCCATGGCTTCTTTTGGGTTGTTCATAGTCTCTTTAGAAGTTTTCGATGAGATCATGGTGTTACCACTCCTGCATTGGGTAATGGGAGTCATATTCCTGTATGCTGGAAAGAGAAATCTGGGAAGAATCGAATAATTAACCTGTAAATTACCTTTTCTATTAACAGTATTAATATCAATCAGTTGTTCAAAGCATGAAAACAGCTTTTTTCAAGGTCATCTTAAATATGCTAACGTAGTTTTGTTGTGCGAACCCCGGGGTAAGTCTGTATAGCATATTGGTTCTCCAATAGAAACACCTCACAAACATCAAGGGGTTAGAGGACACTGGATGCAATTCTGGATGCGTAAAGTTTATATAACATTAAGTAAAGTATACTTTACATGAAGTGATAATATGAACCAGAAAAGATACATACTGTATGGAACACTCATAGCAGTGCCTATGGTTGTTCTTGGAGGTTGGTCAATAGCAGAGGGAGAACCTGTAGTACTCATGAGTGCAGTCACAGTGAGTGCGATACTGTTTCATTTTCTTAGAACCAGAGTTACAGAGGTGATAGAAGATGAGAGAACCTGCAAAATAAGTGAAAAAGCGTCATTAAGAACAGTCCAGGTTTTGGGATTACCCGCACTCATAACGGGTCAGGTTCTCTTATGCTTGAGCAAAGTTGGATATGAGGACTTTGAACAAATTGGTGCTCCATTAGTTCTCTTTGCTATAGTACTTCTCGTGGTGTATCTGATTTTCTACGGATACTACACGAGAAAATATGGATCTGGTGCACATGAAGAATAAGCTCAAAGTCTACAGGGCAATACACGATTTAACACAAGAAGGGCTAGCTGAGAACCTTGGTGTTACACGACAGACAATAATTTCAATAGAACATGGAAAATATGACCCATCTCTGAAATTGGCGTTCAAGATAGCAAGATTTTTTAAAGTGAAAATCGAGGATGTTTTTCTTTACAGTGATGAAAATGAATCCACATGATGACTGAGCTTCTGAAGCTAAGAGATTTCAAGGAAATAAAAGAGTTCTACCCTCTTCCAGAGTACTCCGGTAGACCCCTTTTTGGGAAAAAAGTGGAGATGGAAAATTATGATCCTCTTGCTTTTTAACTGCTTTAAATAGTTAGAATTACTGTTCATTTGCACCAGATTGGATTGAATGCATGGTTATTCTACCCAAAAGCATAAGAAGGCGCAGGAAGAGTGAACGAAGATGAACTCTAGATGGCAGATTGTAACAGTTAGTACTGCCAGGTTGCCTTTGCGAGGCTTCTGGCAGCTGATAAAAATGAAGGAGGGATACTGTGTTGAAAAATGAAAAGAAATTGAAAAAATTAGAAAAATTGCTGTACAAGGGAAATATAAAAGGAGCTTTAAAAGTAGCAGATAAGAATGCTGATCTTTTATTTGTGATTGCACTTTTTGCCTGTGAAAAGGGGGACCATAATAGAGCTGAGAAAGTATTTGATAAGGTGCTCCAGTATGAACCTGACAATGTGGGAGCGTGGTTCAACAAAGGGATAGCCTTGTCCAACCTTGAAAAAGATGAGGAAGCAGTCTTGTGCTTTGACGAAGTTTTAAAGAGAATCCCTGATAATGCAGAAGTCTGGTACAGCAAGGGGGCAGCATTAGGGAACTGCGAAAAACACGAAGAAGCGCTCTTTTGTTTTAATACTGCTGTAAAGATAGACCCTGGTAATGCTGATGCATGGTACAGCAAGGGGATAGCTCTCGAATGTCTAGGAAAGTACAATGAAGCTGTAACCTGCTTTGATAAAGCTTTAAAGATTAACCCTTTGCACGTTGATGCGTGGATTGAAAAAGGTGTGACCTTAGATGATCTTGAAAACTTCAAGGAAGCTATCTACTGTTATGATCAAGTTTTGAAGATAGAACCTGATAATTTTGATGCCTTACTCAAAAAAGGTCTAAGTTTAGGAAATTTAGGGAAATACGAAGAAGCTGTACTGTTATTTGATAAGGTTTTAAAGAGAGATTCTCGTAATGCTGGAGCGTGGTTTGCCAGAGGGATAACTCTAGGAAGTCTTGGAACCCTTGATGAAGCTTTAACCTGTTTTGATAAAGCTCTAACAATAGAACCTGATAGTGCTATTATATGGTATTGTAAGGGGGAAGTTTTAGGAAATTTAGGGAAATATGCTGAAGCAGTAACGTGTTTTGACGAGATTATAAAGAGAAACCCTGGTAGTGCTGAAGCATGGTCCAGCAAGGGAGTAGTTCTGGCATGTTCTGAAGACTATGATGAAGCTCTCAAATGCTGTGACAAAGCGTTAAAGGCTGATCCTGATAATCTGGAAGCATGGCTGACAAAAGGAATAGTTTTGGAAACTTTTGAAAAGTTCAAACAAGCCATGATGTGCTATGATGAAGTTTTGAAGAGAAATTATGATGATGTTCGGGCATGGCATGGAAAAGGGATAGCTTTACAAAATCTTGGAAAGCATGAAGAAGCAGCAACGTGTTTTGATAGAATAAGAACAATAGATCCGGGTTGTGCAGAAGCGTGGTCAATGGAAGGAGTAGCTTTAACAGATTGTGGCGAGTATGATGAGGCTCTCTTCTGTTTTGATGAAGCTTTAAGGATAGATTCTTGTGATGCTTCCTTCTGGTTGAACAAGGGGATAACTTTGAAAGAGATCGGGAGATTGGATGAAGCTGTAACCTGTTTTGATGAAGCTATAACAAGAGCTCCTGATGAGGTTGATGCATGGTTTAAAAAGGGGGTAGCTTTAACTGCTCTTGGAAACCTTGAAGAAGCAGCAGCATGTTTTGATGTGGTTGCAAAGATAGATCCTACCTTTTCAGAGAAGACATAGAATGTTTACAGTTATAAGTGGTGTTTTATCTGGAATTTTGATATTATTATTACGGATTGACATGCCTGTAAATTGGAAGGTATAAGATCTCAATTTCAGTCAAAATGTATACTAGACATTCAATACGAGAGATAAAACCCTCTTGGAGGTGATAACCTATGGGTGAGAAGGAATGTGCAGTAAATGATAGTATAATAGACAATTTGAGCAAACGGTTGAGTGATTTATGAGGAACAGAAAAGATACATAAAAAATCAAACTCAAAACAGTCACATAAATCACTATTTTGTTATAGATTTGGACAAAAATGGAATACTATAAGAATAGAAAATATCAATAGCTAAAATGCAGAACGAGATGTACTGATTATCAGGGTGAACCAAAAGGTATAAAAGTTGTGTGAAGAGCAATACGATTGACAGGGAATGCAGGTTCTATGAATTTAGATCTGGATTACCTGGATTTATGTGGTGAGAATTGGTAGATCAGAATACAAGGAGAAGATTGTGAAGGGATGGAAATGTCTAACAAGATAGATGAGGAGAAAATTGAGAGGATAATCGAATTGATGGCTGGAGGAAAGATAGAAGAAAGTTTAAAATCAGTAGATTCTGAGGATGTAGATTATTTATTTGCCATCGGAGTTTTATTTTTTGAAAAAGGAGTATATGATATAGCTGAGAAAGTATTTAGTCGAGTAATTCAATTAGTACCTGATTATGCTAAAGCATGGTACAACAAAGGAGTAGCCTTAGGTAATTTGGGAAAGTATGAAGAGGAAATTGCATGTTATGATAAAGCTTTAA
>SMTZ1_10013718_pt1 | contig 16448 bp, 14 predicted proteins | sample DeeMarSWOR136_30_FD_25667 | JGI IMG/M metagenome (IMG submission 25667)
CCCCGTAATCGCTAGGTCGAAATTACCGTTGGCTACCTGCAACGGCATGTCCTGGGGTCTGATTACCTTAATCACTACACCCTCTATATCTGCAGCAGGACGGCGGTTTCCGTTTTCTGATGGGTAATCCTCGACTCGGATACCGGCGTTGCCAAGCAGCTTAGCCGTGGGCGCCTGCTGGTGTCCGTCGGGCAGGGCGATTCTGACAGTATCCTCGTCAGCCTGCCAGGGCTCGTAGCCCATCCCGGCAGGTTTCTTGGCGGCGGTTTCCTTCCGGTTCGTTACGCTGAGTGGTAATTGCCTGTCGATAGATTCCACTATCTCGCTGAGGTTCTTCTGCTCCCAGCTGCTCCTGTTGGCTATCAGTAAGGCGCTGTTATTCTGGATAACGTTGACTGGCACAAGGCCTCTGTCGAGGACATCCTGCTCTGTCCGGCACGATAACAGCGCCAGTGTAGCGCTTTCCGGGGGATAGGCTTCAGCGGCCCCCCAAAGAGGGAATATGCTGAAACGCCGCAGACGCTGACTCAAAGCGAGGTGCTCGGCCAGGTTGGGGTACTCGCTGGCAATACGTATCAGGTCTGGTTCTACCCGAAGCTCTTCTAGGTTGAGTACCGGTTGCGAGCGGCTGGCTGCCAGGCAGAGAATGCCCTCTCCATATCCCAGGTCTCTCAGCCTCACCAGAGCCGCACTGGTGAACTTGATGGAAAGCTCCTCTACCCAGTCCAGTCCGCAGATGCCCAGGTCATAGTTACCGATGGCTACCTGGACGGGGATATCCCGCTCGTTGAATACCTTCGCCTGCAGGTCCGTGAACCGCCGCGACTGGAGGCGGTAGTTACGCATGCTCTCGTCGTAGTCTTCGAGTCCCCAATCGGCAGCCTGCAGAAGTGCAGAGGTTGTCTCCAGGAGGCGTCCCTTTGGCAGGGCTATCTTAACTGTCACCTTTTCCCCCCAGTAGCCCCAGCACCTCTTCGGCCGTCTGAGCCTCGGACTTCTTTTTTGTAGTGGTGTCAGTGACAACGAAACGTGGTTTTTCTTTACTGAGTTCAAGTGTCCACCGCACGTCGGTCGATGGCTGACCACCCAGGTCGGTCTCGACAGCATAGCCGGCATCGCGGAGGCGGGTAGCTACGAGGAAACCTTCTCTCACCATATCTGGAGTATCACCACTGGTCCTGACGAGGATTCTTTCCGGTATGTGCTCATTCAGTACTTCGGGTCTTATCAACCCTATGAGGCGGTCAACATAAAGAGCAAAGCCGGATGCCGGTACGTCCTGCCCGCCTATCAGGGGAATCAGGGCGTCGTACCGACCTCCCCGGGCGACCCTGGTGTTACCCGTATAAAGCTGAAAGATGACGCCGGTGTAGTATTCAAAACCCCTCCCCGAGGCAATATCAATCTGGTAACTATAGCCGAGTGCCTCCAAGAGGTCGACAATATCGATGAAGTTGTCCAGAGCAGGCTCGAATTCAGGCAGGTCCCTGCGGAACAGCGCTTTTAAGTTGCGGAGAAAACCGGCGGACTGCCCTTTAAGGTCAAGCAGGGGTGAGAGGGTGTCCCGAAGCTCCGGTGATTTCGCTTTTAGTCTCGTGAATGCCGTCCTGTCGCCGTCCATAATCTGGTCGAAAACGTCGGCCTGCTCCTGCGGGGTAAGCCCGAACTCGGCCAGCAGCGCCCTTATCAGACCGGCGTGCGACAGCCTGAGTTCCACCTTTGCGAGTCCCAGCTTTTTCAGGATTTCGAGTGCTAGGATTATCAGCTCCATGTCGGCTGTGGTTGAGCTGGCACCGATGAGCTCGGCCCCGCAGTCCCATCTCTCCCGGTTTTCCTTTCCGGTCTCTTCGAAGATAAAGGTATTGGCTACGTAAAAAAGCTTGGCAAGTCCCTGGTCTTGCATGGTCTCTATGTAAGACCTGGCGACGGGGATAGTGGCATCCGGTCGGAGGACGACACGCTCTCCGCTCCAGCCGTCCCAGTCGAGGAAGGAGTATACTTTGCCCAGAGTCCCCGGCGTCAGTGTACCGGTGGAAGTGAAGAGATGCAGGTACTCAAGGGTGGGCGTCCGGATTTCCCGGTAGCCACCCTTAAGACAGCACTCCCTGAAGACGCCCTCAATGAACCGGAATCTGTTCATCTCTTCAGGCGAAATGTCGCGGGTACCCTTGCATCTCTGGACTCGCATCTTTTTCCCTTTGTGAAACTATCTTATGGTTAGCAGTCATTCAATTCTACACTACTTTTCCTCCCCACTCAACGCCCCTGTGTTGAAACGGTGGTACGCCCATGTTATCATCATGGTAGGTGTGGTGGGTTGGAGTATGTTTAAGACAATACGGGTACTTGTACTGCTGGGGCTGTTACTCGCGTTGTCCATTACCGCTGGGGTACGGGCAGCCTCACCGACGATTGCCGTTGTTACCGCTGAGGGTGTCATTAATCCTGTCCTGGCCGACTATATTGCTCGTGGCATCGAAGAAGCGGAAGACCTGAATGCCACCGCCTGCGTCATCCAGTTGGATACCCCCGGCGGCCTCGATACAGCCATGCGGGACATCGTACAAGAAATCGTCAATGCACGGATTCCCGTGGTGGTTTTTGTCTCCCCCTCTGGAGCACGGGCGGCTTCGGCAGGAGTGTTTATCACGGTGGCGGCTCATGTGGCCGCCATGGCCCCCAATACCGCTATCGGGGCAGCCAGTCCGGTAGCAGTCGGCCCCGAGGGCGAGGTCGAGATGTCGGAGACTATGCAGGAAAAGGTACTCAACGATGCCGCTGCTTATATCCGCAGCCTTGCTGAGTCGCACGGTCGTAACGTAGACTGGGCAGAGCAGGCTGTAAGAGAGGCCGTTTCCGCGACCGAGAGGGAGGCACTGGAGCTAAACGTTATTGATATCGTTGCCGCAGATATAGACGCCCTTATCGCTGAGCTTGATGGCTGGGAGGTGACCCTGCTTGGTGGTGCCGTGGTTACCATCGAGACAGAGGATGCTGTTGTCCAGTACATCGACATGAGCTGGATGGAGAAGTTCCTTTTCGCTATTACTGACCCAAATATCGCCTATGTGCTGCTGAGCCTGGCGACCCTCGGGCTTTTTGTGGAGATATCTAATCCTGGTCTCATCGTTCCGGGAGTGGCTGGTGGTATCTGCCTGATACTGGCCTTGTACTCTCTGGGCAATCTGCCGGTTAACATCACCGGTATTTTGCTGGTGGCAGGGGCGTTCGGGTTGTTTATCGCCGAGGTATTCACCGAGACCTTTGGCCTGTTTACAGCCGGCGGTATCACCGCGCTGGTACTCGGCTCGTTGATTCTGTTCAAGGGTGGCCCGCTCTTCCAGGTGAATCCGTGGCTTGTCGGCACTATTGCTTTTATCATTGCTGCCGCAATCGCCTTTATCATCACCCGCGTAGTCGTCAGCCACCGCCGCCAGCCGTCTACCGGTCGTGAAGAGCTGGTCGGGAAGACTGCCGTGGTCAAGGCGGTACTGGCACCGGAAGGCATGGTTCTCTACAAGGGGGAACGCTGGACGGCAGTGTCCGAAGAAGGCCGCATCGAACCCAACGAAAAGGTGGTTATCGACCGGGTTGATAGCCTTAAACTGTATGTTCACAGGCAGAAAAAGGAGTCAGGTAATTGACCCCACTGGAAATAGTCGGCATAATTTCTTTAGTTGTGCTGGTAATTCTCAAAATATATTATATTCAGGATATTATTAAAACGTTTAAAAGACTGTTTCGCCGGTCGGTTACCGGCCGGCTGGAAGGGGAAAACTGGACATCCTTATCAGTAGAAGGCCGGGTCGAACCCGGAGAAGAGGTGGTCGTCACAGGGGTAAATAATCTGGTATTATCTGTAGTCAGAAAAAAATAAGGAGGTAATTGATGGAACAGTGGATTATATGGGCTATACTTGGTCTGGTCTTGCTGATTCTCATCCCGGCCACGGTCAAGATTCTGCCTGAGTACGAGCGGGGTGTTATTCTGCGCCTGGGACGGCTGCTCGGAACGAAGGGTCCCGGTTTCTTTCTCATCATCCCCTTTGTTGATACCATGCGCAAGGCCGACCTCCGCGTCATCACGATGGACGTGCCACCCCAGGAGGTCATCACCAAGGACAATGTTACTGTCCGTGTCAACGCCGTGGTTTTCTTCCGTGTGGTTGACCCCGAGTCCGCCCTCCTCAAGGTAATGGACTATGTTCGGGCTACCTCTCAGATTGCGCAGACGACACTGCGGAACGTCCTCGGTCAGGCCGAGCTTGACGAGCTGCTGACACAGAGGGAGAAGCTAAACCAGAGCCTGCAACAGATAATCGACGAGCATACCGACCCGTGGGGCATCAAGGTCAGCGCCATGGAGATTAAGGACGTCGAGCTTGCCGAGCAGATGAAGCGCATGATGGCTGCCCAGGCTGAAGCCGAGCGTGAACGACGTGCCAAGATTATCCACGCCGACGGTGAGTTCCAGGCATCCGAGCGACTGGCCCAGGCCGGTGCCGTGATTGCCCGCGAACCAGTTACATTGCAGCTCCGCTATCTGCAGACGCTTACTGAAATCGCTGTTGAGAAAAACAGCACCGTGCTATTCCCGCTGCCGATGGACCTCATCAAGATGTTCATGGATAAGGGCGAGAGTAAAAAGTCAGACTAGCTCATCTTGATGTAGCTGGTGCGAAAGTGGAGTAGCCCGCTAAATCAGCGGGCTACTCCGTACTTCTTATTCGTTCAGGGTAACGTCCCCGGCGATGACCCTGGTCAGGCTGCCGTCCTCGAGGCGCAGCCACAGGCTACCGTCACGGTCTACCGATTCGGCGATGCCCTCAAGGACTGTTTTCCCGGTTGCCGATGCAGCCCGCACCTTCTTACCGAGCGTTATCAATCGCTTTTGCCACTGCTCGTACACCGTATCTCCGGAGCTTGATTCCAGGTAATAAGACTCCAGCTCTTCCAGAAGTTGTCGAACAAGGCTGAGACGTGATACCTCTCTCCCCAGCTCATGTGAAAGGCTGGTGGCTATTGACTGTATTTCCGGGAGAGTATCTACGTCCAGATTGACGTTTATGCCGATGCCGATGATGGCTTGGTTGACCCTGTCTGCCCGTACGTCACTCTCAATCAATATCCCGCAAACCTTTTTCCCTCTGATGAGGACATCATTGGGCCACTTGATTTCAGGTCTTAAGCCAGTGATAGTCTCAATGCAGTGTGATACCGCCAGGGAGGCCACCATTATCAGCGTGTGCAGGCGTTCCCTTTGAGGATAAAGCACCACGGAAAGGGCGATATTACCCCGTGGTGTTATCCAGGCACGCTGCAGTCGTCCCCGGGCGGCAGTCTGCTCATCGGCGATAACCACCGTTCCCTCCGCGGCACCTTCAAGAGCCTCCTGCCTGGCCACGTCCATCGTCGTTGTCAGGCTGGGGAAATAGATTGTCCTCTGCCCGACGAATCGGGTCTCAAGACCACTGGTAATAGCTTCTACGGAGAGGTCGTTCTCTGTCATCAAACATTGATAATAGGCTGGTGACGTTCTGGTGTCAAATGCTTGCCTGTTATTTGACGGTCAGAGAACGGGGCTGCTAACATAGCTAAAACGTTCATCGCCGGCCAGAGAGGGAGTAAATGCAGCTATATGTCGGTGGGTTTTCCTCCGTTACCTTGGAAGACGAACTCGCCTTGGCCTTCTCCAGATTTGGTGCCGTGGAATCGGTTGAGATTGTCAGGGATTTCCAGTCCGGCGAGTCAAAAGGATTTGGAACGGTGAGAATGACTGATGATGCGGAAGGCGAGGAAGCCATTACGCAGCTAAATGGTACTCTGCTGGACGGGCAGAAGATTATGGTTTCTAGAATGCCGGATACGTTACCCGGCGAGTTCGGGGTCAGGCAATGGCTGACAGAAAATGCACGGCAAGTCCTGATTAAAGTAGGTATCAGAGACAGACAGATGGTGCTGGACTATGGCTGTGGCCCCGGTACTTTTACGCTGGCAGCTGCCGGTATTGTTGGGAAAGATGGTAAGGTATATGCCCTCGACGTCCGCCCGCGTGCCCTGGAGCGTATCAGAGAAAAGGCAGGCAGTGAGAAAATCGAGAATATAGAGACTATTCTCATGGATACCACCGGCTTCGCCACCGGATTAAGCGACGAGACTATAGATGTGATATTGCTTTACGATGTATTCCACGATATAAAAGATAGGCGGGGACTGCTGCAGGAATTGCATAGAGTTCTGAGGCCGGAAGGGATTCTCTCTGTGTTCCCCATGCACGTCGGCACGGCTGCTCTACTGGACATAATGAATGAATTCGGTCTATTCCGTCTGAGGGACCGTTGTGGCCCGGAAGGTTATCAGGCAGCCAGTGAGGTGCTTAATTTCCAAAAGAATCGGCCCGGATGATTGGTAGTGAAAGGAGCGAAGTAAATGGCGACAGTTAATTCCGTACTTGGACCGATTGATACGAAGGACCTGGGTTTCACCCTGATGCATGAGCATATCCTGGTCGGTTTTGCCGGGGTCTACCAGGACTATCCGGAACTCCTCGGTGACGACCCGTTAGGGCGTGCCGTTGAGAAGCTCAAGCAGACCAAGGAGGGTGGGGTGGACACAATTGTTGACGCAACGACCACTGACCTGGGTCGTGATATCAACTTTATTGCTGAGGCATCACGTCGCAGCGGAGTTAACATTATCGCTGTTTCTGGATGGTGGCTGGAGATACCGAGGTTTTTCCAGGCGGCCTCTGTCGAGCAAATGGCGGACGTGTTTGTCCGTGAGATAGAAGAAGGCATCTCCGGCACTAGTATTAAAGCTGGCATCCTCAAGGCGGCCAGTGATTATGGCGGTGTGAATCCACAGATGGAGACTATACTGCGGGCGGTGGGACGTGCCCATTTAAAGACAGGTGTACCCATCATGCTGCACTCTTACTCGCCCGGTCAGGTAGGCTGGCAGCAGCTTGATATCCTCAAAGATGAGGGTGTCGACCCGAAAAGGGTGAAGCTTGACCATTCCAATGACACCACGGACACAGAGTACCTTATTCAGTTGCTGGAACAGGGCTGCTATCTGGGGTTGGACCGCTATCCTGGCAGGACTGTCAGTTCAAGGGCCCGTACCAACACAATGAAGGCATTAATTGATGCCGGTTATGCCGACCGTCTCTGTCCGTCGCATGATAGCTCGGCGCTACCCTTTCTCGGGCCCGACTGGCGCAGAGCAGAGGAGGAGAGGCGACAGTATAACCCCCACGGCTTCCTTTACATAAAGAACGCTGTCTTCGCCCAGCTAAGGGAGATGGGTGTCAGTGAAGAAATCATCAATGATCTGTGCGTCAACGGTCCACGTAACTTTTTTGAGGGTGTTTAGCAATGACTGAAGTCCTTTTTGAGCCGAAACAAATCGGAAAACTGGAAATAAAGAACCGCTTCCTCAGGTCAGCGACCTGGGACGCTACCGCCGATAGTGCGGGAAAGGTGACCGATACCTCAGTAGAAATCTACAGGAGGCTGGGCAAGGGTAATATTGGCCTTATCGTCAGCGGCTATGCCTTTGTTTCTGCGCATGGCCAGGCTATGCACGGCCAGTATGGAGTCCACAATGATGACATGATTCCCGGCCTGAGTCGGCTGGCACAGACGGTACACGAGGGCGGTGGAAAAATCGCTTTGCAGATTGTCCATGCCGGCATCAACTCCGTTTATCTTCCCCAGGAGGGCACTACTGTCCCGGCGGTATCGGAAATGCCGGGGGTGAAACGGTCTCACCGTGAGATGACCAACGAGGATATTGAAGGCATCATCGATGACTTTGCGGCGGCGGCGGCCCGTAGCAGGGAGGCTGGTTTCGATGCCTTGCAACTTCATGGTGCCCATGGCTACCTGATGAGCCAGTTCATATCACCGATTTTTAATCAGCGTACTGACCGCTGGGGTGGCAGTCCTGAAAACCGTCGCAGGTTCCACGTTGAGGTTGTCCGCCGGGTGCGGCAGATAATCGGGCGGGATTTCCCTTTTTTTATTAAGTTCGGTGTCATGGATGACCGGGAAGGCGGGCTTTCTCTGGAGGAAGGTATCGAGGCGGCAAAGGAGATGGTGGCGGGCGGTATCGATGCCATTGAGGTCAGTGGTGGGGTGGGGCAAGGGGCGTACCGTAACCAGGAGGGAGAACCGGTGACGACGCCTTTCCGGTCAAGAGCGGCTGTCGTCAAGCGGTCGGTTACGGTTCCGATTGTACTGGTGGGCGGGATTCGCAATCTGGAAACGGCACGGGATATTGTGGTGAGTGGTGATGCCGACATGGTCTCGATGTGCCGTCCCTTCATTCGTGAACCTGATTTAATTGCCCGCTGGCATAATGGAGAAGCCACTCCAGCCACCTGTATCACCTGCAACAAATGCATGGCCATAGTCCGCAGGGGTGAGCCACTGGAGTGCGGAGATATCAAAGCCTCTCATGATTGATTTCACGAACCCGTAAGATTATATTTTCATATATTGACTTCCGGCAAAGCTTACCTTATACTACTGTTGCAATACGCCTGAGTACAGTACCTGGATTCACATTTTCTAACAAAGTAACGCAGCTGAATTATCGGCAAGGTGGTATGACGTAAGCGATGCCGATTAAATATTCAGTCTCTGATGACGGTCATTTCATTAATGCTGTGGCCAGCGGGCTTGTAACGGCCCAGGAGTTTATCGAATACGAGCTGGCCCATGCAGTCGATAAGCGTATAAGGACGCCGCTTTATGAGTTATTAGTGATAGAACCTGGTGCCTTCAGGCAGATTGCGACAGAGGATATATCAAGGGTAATCGAGCAACGAATGGACTTACCGGAACCGCCTGTTACGCACCACTGTGCCATTGTCGTGGCCGAATCTGATTACCACGCCTGGGATTTAGCGAAGTTCTATGAGGGCATGTTCAGGTTGCACTACCCGGAGGTGGTAATTGTCTTTGCTGACCCCGTGACCGCCCGTATCTGGTTAGGCATGGAAAAAGACTAATCGATATGGTCTTTTAACTACGTTATATCTCTGATGCCTCTCTATCATGCCACTCGGTAATTGTGCTCGTCCATACATCGGTGATGGCTTCTTCCAGCACTGCCCGGCGCGGTCGGGGTATGTTCAGCATTGATGGTAGGGTGCGGTCTTCAAACTGGCCCAGGAACGGGCACTGCTTTTTGAGCGACTGAATGGTCGTCCGTGCGCCGCCATAGACAAGGTAATCAATGTCTCTAATGTAGGGTCCCAGCTGCTGCCTGGCGTGACCACAGACTCGCTCCAGGAAGTCACGGGCCTGGTTCTCCCGGCGCCTCTCGAAACGCCTCTGTGACGAACCGCCTTTCCTGTGTCGGCCGTGCACGAGGCCGGTGCCGGTCTTGCTGGTGATAAGCTGCTCACCTCGGCAGACGCCGATACTGAAAGCACCAAGACGTACCATAATCAGGGCGACTGTAGAGGCGCTCTCCAGCATGGAGCGCAACGGCTCGGTGTCAATATCTGCGGAGATGAAACGTTCTTTCATGGGGAAAGGTGGCTGGACGAGCAGCTTCCTGGATGGACTCCATAAAACGATTGCTCCTGTTTGTGATGCCGCGACCATTTCTATAATGTCCAGAGGAATATCCTGCGTCGGGAGTGCTTTGTCTATCAGTTCCCTGGCATCTGATTCCACAAGTCCGGGTGGCAGATATATGGATGCGGACTGAACGCCAGTCACTTCTAAGTCGTTCAGCAGTTTGAGAGTCTTTAATCGGTTGAGACGGTATTGTCGTGAGACCAGCATTTTCTTCGTACCAGAAATTTTAAGCTATAGCTGTACGATGGTGACGCCGTTGCCACCCTCGCCCCTGCCGCCGGGACGGAATGACTTCACCAGAGGATGATACGGCAGCAGTTCCCTGACAATGTTACGCAGGGCGCCAGTACCACTGCCGTGAACAATCCGCACCTCGTGCAGTCCGGCCAGGGAGGCATCATCGATATAGCCGTTCAGTAACCACTCCACCTCTTCGGCCCGTTTCCCTCGCAGGTGAAGCTCTGTGGGGACCGACCTGGACCTGCCGGTGATTATTGCCGGTGCCGGTTGCCCTCTATCCCCACCAGTCGGGATTGTTACCCGCGCCACGCCGTCGATACCGAGTTTTATTCTGGTGAAACCCGCCTGGACCTCCAGCTGCCTGTTCTTAGCCGATATTGAGAGCACGGTTGCCGGGACATTTGCCTCTTTCAACCAGACGGTATCGCCGGGCGAAATACGGCTTACCAGTTCCTCACCTGTATCATCGGCTACTCTGGGTTGCCATTTCTCGTCTTTGAGCTGCTCCCGTACTGTGGCCAGTACCCGCCGGCCCTCCTCGAGAGTCTCTCTGGCCCTGGCCTTTCGTAATTGTGACGCTGCCCGGCGGATTTCCTGCTGCAGAGTTGCTACCTCCCGCACGACCCGGTCACGAGCTTCCTGGATTACCGTCCGCTCCTCTGTCTGCAGCCGCTGGAGCCGACTCTCTAGTTCGGTATTCTGTCGCTCTACCTCGTGTCTCGCCTTTTCGAGTTCCCGGCGTTGGTCCTCAGCCTGTTCTTTTTGCCGTGTAAGGTCGACCAGCAGGGTTTCCAGTTCCTGGGTGCCCTGGGCAAGTACCCCTCTAGCGTCCTCAATGATATCCGCAGGGAGACCAAGGCGTGCCGCGGTGGCCAAGGCATTGCTACCTCCGGGGATACCGACTGTCAGGTGATAGGTCGGTGCCAGCGTATCCGGGTCGAAGTCTAGCGAGGCGTTCTGTAGTCCAGGCGTGGCATGAGCAAATGCCTTCAGGTCGCTATAGTGTGTCGTTGCTACGGCAATGGTGCCGCTGGACAGGAAGTGCTGTAGAATCGCTTGTGCCAGGGCAGAACCCTGGGCGGGGTCGGTGCTGGTGCCAAGCTCATCGAGAAGCACCAGGCTGTGTCCGGTGGCCTGGCCGATAATTCGGATGATGTTGCCCATGTGCCAGCTAAAGGTGGACAGCGTCTGCTCAATGCTCTGCTCGTCACCGATGTCAACGAATACGCTGTCAAAGACCGGCATACAGCTTTCCTCGGAGGCGGGTATCGGCAGACCAGCCTGTGTCATCAGGCTGAGCAACCCGATGGTCTTCAGGGCAACTGTCTTGCCGCCCGTATTTGGTCCGGTGATAACCAGGATAGAGAAGTCACGCCCCATTTCTACGGAAAGCGGTATCGCCTTCTCACCGAGCAGGGGGTGACTTGCCTTGACAAGTCGTAAAATACCGGTCTCGACGCCCTTTGGTCTGTTTCCATCACTGAAAAGTACCGGGGTGGCTTCGGTGGCCTGCGCCTGGCGTGCGTATCTTGCCTTGGCCAGTACCAGGTCTACCTCGGCGGCCAGGGCGATGTTGTTGCATATCTCGTCTTCATAAGCGCCTGCTCTGGCACTGAGTTCCTGGAGAATCCTTTCTATCTCGTGCTGCTCCTCCACGACCAGTTGCCGGAGTTCATTGCCTGCCTCAATAGTCGTCCATGGCTCGATAAACGCCGTGGCGCCGGTATTGGATACGTCGTGGACGATACCCCTTATTTCCCTTCGGGAGTCCATTTTGATGGGGATGACGTATCTGCCTTCCCTCTCGGTAATAATGGCTTCCAGGCGTTTGTGTAGCTGCTGGCGTGTTGTTCTCAGTCGCTGTCTGGTCGTGGCCAGGTGGGGCGAAGCGGAATCGAGCACTTCTCCGTCCGGTGTAAGGCATCTCGAGATATCCTTTTCGAGCTGGTTTAGAGGTACGATATGGCGAGCTACATCCCAGAGCAAGGGGAATTCATCGGCCATCTGGCTTAGCTTGCTGCGGAGGCGACGAACTGCAGCCATTGTTTGCCCGATACTGACCAAGACTAGTGGCTCAAGTATGCGGCCACGGGCGGCCATACGTACTTCCTCCCGGGAGTCGACGACGTCTCCGGTAGAGAATTCGCCTTCGTTCGTAAGCAGTTTTCGTGCCTCGGTCGACTGTCCGAGGAGCAGGGAAATCCGACTATAATCATTTGAACAGGGCAGACCAAGGGCCAATTTCTGACTGGCTGGAAAGGAGGTGAATCCGGCGATGATTTCTTTTACCCGGTGGAACTCCAGCATTTCCAGGCTTTTCTCGTCCAACGACACTATCCTCTTTTCTATCAGTGGGTATATTGTACCATGTCGGCTGGACAACTGGCCTGTCACAGTGAAACGAATAAGAGTGGCGGCGAAATCTGGATATTTACCTCGTCCTAGGTATCAAGGTGTCAGCAAGGTGGAGGCAGAGTGGCCGCGACTATTTTATTGCTGTTTGAATGAACTGCTTTACTCGTGTGTGCAGCTACTTCTTGTTCTTTTTGGCATCTATATATACAGCTATTGCCCAGCCAATATACCAGGCTATGCTAGCCGCGAAAGCGGCGACTGCCAGCAAGAGCCAGGACGTTGGTGCTAGGCCGGGATTAGTATTAGCGGCGTCACCAATAATTCCAATCAAAGCAAAAATGATACCAAGAGTCCAGCACAAACCACCCCACATCGACCACTTGCTACCCATACTCACTATCCATTCATGATTGTTCCAACGTTCCCACATAGAATCACCCTCCCTTTTCTTTTTACTTCAATAAATGAAACGCTTATTTGAGGTCGGGGAAAGCGGATGCAACTGGTCAGTGTATGCGGTGTGCTTCGAAGTAGACTATAGTCCCTCGGATGCTCTTTGTCAACAGGAGACAAGAGGTTCAAGAATCAGGTGCTCACCAGTTTGCTTTTACATTTCATTTAGCGTAAAATCTGAGCGTAGTTACGTATGGGCCGTTAGCTCAGTTGGTAGAGCACCTGACTTTTAATCAGGGTGTCGCAGGTTCGTCCCTGCCAAGGGATATTAGAGCGAATCAGGGTGTCAAGACACTAGGTCAACCGACACCCTGATTTCATTTTTTTAGGCCTTATTTTCAAGTAATCACGAGCTACGTTTATATATCCAACAATTTACTATAAAGTGACATGCTAGGCTATTGTGACGCGGATTTCCTAATCACAACTCCTGGTATAGTCAATGTACTACCTTTCCTTTGAGCCTTAAAGTCATGCTTGAATTCCCTTGACACCAACTCTAAATACCCCTAGACTGTGAGCACCGAGCCAGTACTTTCGAGTGAGTCGTGAAGTGCCCGAACTGCCAGACAGTTAATCCAGACAATCAGAAATTCTGCGGTAAATGTGGAGCGAAGCTAGAGAGGGTTTGTCCCAACTGTGGTATTAGCAATCCTCCAGAATATGATTATTGTGGCGAATGCGGTGCTACACTAACCGAGCCAATATCCACGCCAACTTCAGAAGCTCCACAACTAAAAGTAAGGGTTCTGCTCAAACAATGCTAATAGTGGGGATTAAGAAATCTGGGTTACAACAACCAAACATGTCACTTTCTTGTAGATTGTTGGGTAACGATTTACTGTTTCGTCAAGCCACGTTTTGCAGGATTGCTGTATAGTTGTATATAGGCACTAATGACTGAACTGTGTGTATCTGCGGTTCTATCGTGACAAGAGGAAGGGGGTCTGCTAGTAGACCTCTCTTCTCTCTATGGCCACCTTAGCTCCTCCAAGGGCAGCTGCTGATACCACAAGGCAGAGCAGTACTGAGACCAGCGGATTGAGGTAGTTGGTTTGCTCCAGTGAAGGTGGCATTGCACGAATATCGGGGTCGAAGGATTCGGAGGAGCCCGTAAACATTGCCAGCACCAGCTCCTCCATTCCTGCTTTGTAGGTACCGGTGAATATCCCGAGATAGGCCTGGCTTTGTGGCGTCATTCTCCCGCTTATGGCCTGTTCAGAGATAGAGACATAGGTATTACCCAGGTGATATCCGGGGTCAATATAGTAGAGATGGTAGTTCTCGTAGGCAGTGGGCCAGACCATCCTTAGAATTGGACCGACACCAAAAACGAGCATGACCAGTAACATGGTCAGGACTGTTTTTATCACCTTACCCTTGAATAGTGTGGATATAGCAATAGTAAGAGCATCAAAAAGGATAACTATAAGGATAGAATACAGGAATATCCAGAATACCAGCCCCACGAGCGCTCGAACGCTCTCAGGCTCCAGACCCAGCAGTGCCCAGAATATCAAAATAGACCCGAAAAGTACCACTAGCTCGATAAGTAGAGTAGTTATCAAGAGGGCCAGGAATTTACCAATTATGAACTGAAATCTGCCTATGGGCTTACTCACCATGAGGAGGAGAGTCCCTTCCTCTTCCTCTTTTGAAACGAAGTCCATACCACTGGTTATTATCATATAAGTAATGTAGAATCCGGCTATCCAGATAAAGGAGAAAATCAGGAAATAACCGACAAAGGTATGGGTCTGCATCTCAAGAGACATAGCCCCGGAACGGAAGCTCTCCCTCCAAACCACTGCTCCGAAGAATATAGCCGGTATCAAGCCGGCAGCTATCACCAATACCAATCTCCTGAGGCCCATAAGCTCTTTCAGGGTCTGTTCCATTACTATGGCTGGTTTGCCCATCGTGGTGGTGAACTTTTCTAAAACTTGTCGGAAGCTCACGGTCTATTCCTCTTCTTCCATGCTCATTGTCTTACGATAGATATCTTGGAGACTGGCACGTTCCTCACTGAAATGCTCAAGCTCCGCGCCGGTCTGAACTACTACTTCCACCACCACTTTTCTCAGAGCAGTTGTGTCGTCACTTATCATATGGATGAAATCTTCGGTATCTGTCCAGCTTTCCCTGAACAGTCCCTTCTCTTTGATCACTTCCAGTATCTTCTCATTCTGAGAGGTTTTCAGCAAAAAGTGGTTACCGGAGAATCTTCTTCTCAGTTCGGTCATATTCCCTTCCACCACAATCCGGCCCCTATCAATCATAGTCATAAAATCGACCACTTGCTCCAGTTCGGAAAGTATGTGGCTCGAGAGAAAGATGGTCACATTGCTCTCGTGAGAGAGTTCTCTCAGTTTATCCAGGATAGATATCCTTCCCGATGGGTCCATGTTGGCTGTGGGCTCATCCAGGATTAGCAGTTCAGGCTCGTGTATTAGGGCTTGTGCTAAACCGAGTCTCTGCTTCATGCCGGCACTAAAACCACCTACTTTACTTTCGGCGAACCCTCCTAGGTCAAGCCAGTTGAGAAGGTCCAGGGCTTTCTTTCTCGCTTCTGACCTTTCTACCCCGCAGATTCTTGCCATATAAGATAAGTAGTCAGAGGCGACCATGTCGTTATAAAAGAAGGCATGCTCCGGTGAATAACCGATAATCTGTTTGGCCGGAGTCGAACCAATTTCATGGCCTTTGATATAGCCCTCTCCCTGGCTGCACCAGATAGCTCCGGTTAGCATCTTCATGGTCGTTGTCTTACCAGCCCCATTAGGCCCGACAAATCCGTGGATGGTCCCCTGCTGCACCGCCAGATTTATGCCATCAACAGCGGTGAAATCTCCGAACCTCTTGGTCAGGTTTCTGGTCTCAATCATTAAGCTGCTATCCACGATGCGCCTTCCTGCGTTGCCTCCTAATTATGAACCCCCACCCCACCGGCACCAGAGCGATGATTAAAAATATAGCCAGCCAGATAATCAACTGGGTGACGGCTGAGGAACTCTTCTCTACAGAGAAGGTCACCGTCTGATATATCCCTCGCCCATATTCATCAAGCGAACGGAGCTCAAGTTCATGCTCGCCCTGATTGGTTGGTATGGTGAGTTCATTATCGTTGGTCCTCCCCACCTCTATCCCGTCTATAAATACCTGGTTAAAGGCCCCATCACCTGTTCCAACCCACTCGACAGTCGTTGGCGAGGTCTGCGTGCTGCCATCAGCAGGTGCCGTAATTTGAAGATTACAGGCTACATCCAGAAGGTAGACCTCACCCGTAAACCCGGTCATACCAAACTCGTTCCGTGTCTCCAACTCGATACAATCAGAGCCTATTATCCGGAAATCAGCAAGCGGCTGCTCCTGGTGAACATCTACCACCATAAGCTGCCACTCCTTCTCCTCAGCCGTATTCCCAAACGCCATAATCGCCACCAGTTCCTTCGTGCCGTCACCGTTGACATCCGTTATCTCCTCGACCAGAAATCCGGGATGCCATCTCTGGTCACGGCGTACCGCAGAATCGATTTCCTCCAGCACGATACACTTTATCTCGCTGTCATGGTTCACATCGTATAGCAAAATCTGAGCACCGGGCTGCCAGGTTAGAGTTCTAATCAGGGCCAGGTCAGCTACGCCATCGCCGGAGATGTCTGAAATGGGGCAGGCGGTCTTGATACTACCCTGGTAATTTGCTTCATTAAATAAGTGTCCCTCACGGTAATCATTGTACTCCCAGATGACGGCCCTATTCTGGCCGCTCAGTATCTCAAGTTTAGGCCCTTCCTTATCCTCTACCCAT
>SMTZ1_10003235_pt1 | contig 16447 bp, 10 predicted proteins | sample DeeMarSWOR136_30_FD_25667 | JGI IMG/M metagenome (IMG submission 25667)
TCGATTGACAGGACGTCGCGCGGCAATGATCCGGAGACGAGAGCGTTGTCCCCGCAGTTGCTCCAGACGAACCTGATGTCGGTGGTCAACGGCTCGTCGGGGGATACCACCCTGTACTTGAGTCGGACCAGCGTGACCGGAGTGGGGCGAGGATCTATGTCCCCTTCCAGAACCTGACTGCCCAGGTACTGCGCCACAGCCAGCACCCTGAGATCGGCCCGATCAACCGTCACCGCTGTGTCACTGTCAAAAAACTGCCAGCCGGAAAAGCCATCGCCGAGACGGGCCTCTTCGAACGACAGGGCCGTAGGATCATATTCCAGGTGGAACTGAAAGCTCAGCAGGTAACCGGCGGTGCCCGAAAGAACAATGTCCACCCAGACACTGTCGCCGTCCGGGAACGACGTGGTTTGTAACTCGACCTGGTAGTACGGCGCGAAGGGGGGAACGCTGCCGGTGACCGCGGTCGCCGCGTCGGAGGGTCGGGACCTGACAACGTCACCCGGTCCACTCAGACCTCCGGCGTAGCACGGAACCGTCGCGCCCACCACCACCTCAGCCAGACTGTTCAAATCCTGTGCCGTTAGCGACACCGCGTCACAGTTCGCGTCGGTCGCGCCCACCTGCAACTCTGGATATACGTCAAAGACCGACAACCCCCGCAGAAAGAAGAGACTGAAGGCGGTCAGGTCGGCCACCGTGCTGTTGAGGCCGTCCAGATCAATGTCACCCACACTCCCGCTTCCGAGTACGTCGGTCTGCCCGATCGGCGACCACCGCCCCCACTGGCCCTCGGCATCCGCCGCCCGCACCTGGTACCAGTATCGCCCCATCGGTCGGTCGGCGAATTCATAAGAAAGCTGAGTAAGGTCCGAAGCTATTACCGTCACCGAATCGATGTCCACGCAGGGGTGTATATCATCGATGTACCAGCCCTCTCCGGCCACCGCCGCGTCGGTCTCATACCAGAATCTTATCCAGATGGTTTGACCGACGTAGTCGGCGAGATTAAATGATGCCTGGATCCAGCCGCCCGACTGGCCGCTGATGCCGTTCCCGCGATTTGTACCATAGGGATTGTAGTCAGTCGTAATGTTGCCCGAAATCGATGTAAAAGTCTCGTTGTCGGTCGACACCTGGACGTAACCGAAATCATAGTAGAAGTCCATCGAAAAATAGGTCTGGAACGTCAGTCGGTCACCCGCCCTGACGGTATAGGGGAAGGCGGTCTGGAGGTAAGCGGTGTAGCTGTTCCCCGATCCCGAAAACAGAGCACTCGGTGACGAGAAGGCCCTGGCCGTGGATACCCCAAACAGATCGGTCTCCCAGAGATCGAGTGCCTCCCCGGAACAGGTCGTCACCTGTCGCTGCTGCAATTCGATCAGTTCATACTGCACGGCCGGGTTAGCCGTATCGTTGTGGACCCAGCTGACCACATAGCCGGTGCTGTCGACCGAGGCCGGCAGGCCGACAATCTGCGGCGGGCGGGGCGGGCGATAAACGTACGGGTTACCCGCCAGGCGCGTCAGGTACAGGAGGGGCTCGAGATTCTCCTGCTTTATGTCTTCACACCGTTCCAACGTTGGCCAGAAACCGTCCGCCGAAGTGCCCACTTCGATCGTCGTGCCCAGAATCTTCGGCTTCAGGGTCTGTTCGCCGTACTCCCAGTCGTAGGCTCCTCCATTGACCACATACATCTGGTCATGGCCGTGCAGGTACCCGGTAAGCGAGTAAATCGTGTCACCTATTGCCCGGTAGACATCCTCATCAGGAGTCGCAGCCCGGACATACGACCAGGGATAAATCAGAACATTGGAATATGAATGGTAGTAGTTTGACAGAACAAAGTTGTGTGAGATTTCGAAATCGCGCAGACTTTGAGTTTCCGGCTCGGAAAATGGCCCGGTGCCCCGATAGCTGCTTCCGCCGGGATAGGGATTGGAGCCGATATCATCATAACCCCACATGTATCCGAAATTGCGGTTCAGGTCGACTCCGTAGGTACCGTCGCCGTTGTCACGACGGTTCTTGCGCCACATGCCGCCGCCCCCGGGCGCAATGACCTCGTTGTAATAGTACCCGTCCGGATTACACACCGGAATCAGCCAGATTTCGCGGTTGTCTACCAGGTCCTGAATGGCCGGATCCGATGCGTAGTTGTTCGTCAGATGATCCATGAAGTATAACAAGACCTCCGGTGTCGCCACTTCCCGGGCATGAATGCAGGCTGTATACAGAACCTCGGGTTCGTCCTCGTCAACTTCAGGATTGTCCGAGATTTTTACCGCCCAGAGGTCGCGGCCCTCGATGGACGTCCCGATTGACTGCCTGGCCGAGACTATGTTCGGGTGATCTTCGATAATCGCGTCCAGGTAGGCGTATATCTCATCCAGAGTCTTGTAACCGCCCATGTCTTTCTCGGGCAGACGGGAGCGATAAAACTCACTGACCGATTCATGGATCGTCTCGGTTTTGAACCCGGCCTGATGAATGGTGTCCAGCTGGTGTGGATTGCCGATGATGTCAACGAAACCCGGGTCGACGTAGACGATGTCGAGGTCAAGGGTGCGCAACAGGGGCCACTGATCCGGGTGGTCGATGAAGATGCGGATTTGCATGTCGTCGATTGGCGGCGCGGACAAAGACGGCGATGCCGGTGCGACAGCGAAGGCGACAGCGAGTAGAACGAAGCAGATTCTCATGGCGTCTCCTGATGGCTGGTACAGTCAAGCAAATATAATCAAAGACGGCGTATTTACAAGATTCCCGTTAGCGCTTGGGATAAAACCCGGTGGCCTTGCTCGGCCTTCGTCAAAAAAACAACTTGAACCTGCAGTCCCGGGATGGTATACTCCGGCCAACCTCTTAGTATATAGACGCTTATGTACGAGAAACAACGCACCGTCAAGCGGCCCATATCTTTTACCGGCGTCGGACTTCATACCGGCAATACTTGCACGATGACGTTTAAGCCGGCTGAGCCCAATACCGGCATCCGGTTTGTCCGCACCGATCTCAAAGGCCACCCCTGGGTGATCGCCGATATCGATCACGTGGTCGATATCTCCCGGGGCACAACGCTTCAGAAGGGCGAGGCCAAAGTCCACACTGTTGAACATGTTCTGGCGGCGTTCGCCGGTCTTCAGATCGACAACGTGTTGATCGAACTGGACTCCAACGAACCGCCGGTCGGCGATGGTTCGGCGCTGCTGTATGTGGAGCGGCTGCTGGAGGCCGGGATCGAAGATCAGGACGTTGACAAGTTCTATCTCGAAATCGACACCCCGATGTCGTATAGCGAGCCGGAGCGCCATGTCGACCTGGTGGTGGCCCCCTCTGACGACCTCCGCATTACTTTCCTGATCGACTACAAGAACCCGGCTCTCGGCACTCAGTACACCACCCTGGTCGATCTGGAGAACGAGTTCGTGGAAGAGTTCGCCCCCGCCCGCACGTTTTGCTTCCTTTCTGAGATCGAAATGCTCAAGGGGCAGGGGCTGATCAAGGGTGGCGGCCTGCACAACGCCATTGTCATCTATGATTCGGATAAGGGGCAGGTCGAGGTCGACCGGATTCGCCGGGCGCTCGATCTTGGGGAAGAGGCGTTTGTCGGCAAGACCGGAATCATCAACGATACCCCCCTTCGCTTCCCGAACGAGCCGGTCCGCCACAAGACGCTCGACCTTCTGGGTGACCTGGCTCTGATCGGGGCGCCCTTCAAGGGGCACGTTCTGGCTGCCCGCTCCGGACATCGGGCCAACGTGGCGCTGGCCAAGAAAATGCGGGCGCTGTATAAGAAGAAACAGATCGCCAGCCGCTACTCCACGGGTGGCCGGGCCCTGTTCGACACCCAGGCCGTGCTCAAAGTTCTGCCGCATCGATACCCGATGCTGCTAGTCGACCGTATTATCGATATGGAACCCGGTAAACGGGTGGTCGGCGTAAAGAATGTCACCGTCAACGAGCCGTTTTTCCAGGGCCATTTTCCCGATCATCCGATCATGCCCGGGGTGCTGATTCTCGAAGCCATGGCCCAGGCCGGCGGGGTGCTGCTTTTGAATGCGGTCGAACACCCGGAGACCAAGCTGCCGTTCTTTGTCTCGATCGATAACGTCAAGTTCCGCCGTACGGTCACCCCCGGTGATCAACTCCGGTTCGAGCTGGAGATGGAAACCTTCCGTCACGCCACCTGCAAAATGACCGGCAAGGCGTTTGTTGAAGATCAATTGGTTTGCAGCGCCGATTTTAAGGCGATGGTGGTCGATCGATGAGCCGGATTCATCCCACCGCCATCGTCTCGCCCCAGGCGGAACTGGCCGATGACGTTACGGTCGGGCCGCACACGATTATTGAAGACAACGTGGTTGTCGGTCCGGGATCCCGGATAGCCTCGAACGCTCTCATCGCGCCCGGTACGCGCCTCGGCTCCAGAGTAACGGTGGCCCATGGCGCCGTGCTGGGAACGATCCCGCAGGATCTGAAATTCGGGGGCGAGGAGACCATTCTGACGATTGGTGATGACACCGTTGTTCGCGAGTATGCCACCCTGAACCGAGGCACCAAGGCCAGCGGTCGTACCAGTGTTGGCCGGAACTGTCTCGTCATGGCTTACGCCCACGTGGCGCACGACTGTCACATCGGCGACCATGTCATCCTGGCTAATTCCGTCAACCTGGCCGGGCATATCGAGATCGACGACTACGCTATCCTCGGCGGTGTGTTGCCGGTGCACCAGTTCGTCAAAATCGGCTGTCACTGCATGATCGGAGGCGGGTTCCGGGTGCAGCAGGATATCTGCCCCTACGCGCTGGTCGGTGGATATCCGCTCAAAGTGGTCGGGATCAACTCGGTCGGCCTGAAACGGCGCGGCTTCAAGCCGGATGTCATTCGCCTCCTGGAGAGCGCCTACAAGCTGCTGTTTTTCTCCAGGCTGAACACGTCCCAGGCGGTCCGGCGGATCAAGGATGAAATAGAACTCATTCCGGAAGTCCAGACGATTCTTGATTTTATCGCCCGCTCCGAGCGGGGGATAGTGAAGTAGGGATTGGTCGCCATGGCCCGGCTGTCTGCGCCTTACTTCAGCAGGCTGATGATATCAGCGAATCCGGCGGTCGTAGGTTGGTAATCCGGGCAGGTGCGAGACGTATGCATGAACAAACTTAAAACCGCCGTGGTGGGTGTCGGCTCGCTGGGGCGGCACCATGTCAAGTGGCTGGCCAAGCTGGACCGGTCGGAACTGGTCGGCATATACGACCTCGACCGCGACAAAGCCGACAAATGCGCCCACGAGTACGGTGTAACTGCGTTCGGATCGCTCGATGCTCTGGCGGACGCGGCCGATGTGGCCTCGGTTGCGGTTACCACCAGTGACCATTACCAGGTTGCTGCCAGACTCATCGAGGCCGGGGTCCACTGCCTGATTGAGAAACCGATTACGCCTAGTCTTGATGAGGCCGCCGAATTGAAGTCCCGGGCTGAGTCCGGCGGGGTCAAAGTCACGGTCGGGCAGATCGAGCGGTTTAATCCGGCGGTTAGAGCGCTGGCTCAACTAAACGTCCGACCGGCATTCATTGAAGCCCACCGGCTGGCGGCTTTTGATCCACGGGGAACCGATGTCGCGGTCGTGCTCGATCTGATGATTCATGATATTGACCTGACTCTCATGTTCACCGGGTCAAAGGTGGCCGATATACAAGCGTCGGCCGTGGCGGTCGTCTCCGACTACCCCGATATCGCCAACGCCCGCGTGACTTTCGAAAGCGGCACGGTGGCTAACTTGACCGCTTCACGCATCTCGCTCCACCAGATGCGCAAGCTCCGCATTTTCCAGAAATCGGGCTATTTTTCTCTCGACCTGGCCCAAAAACAGGCCGACCTGTACCGTCTCGCCGGATCGGACGAACCGGCCAACGGCTTGCGTGTGCCTCTCGGCAAATCGGGTCAGGACATCCTCTACACCAAGAAAACCGACACCGGCGAGGACATGCTCGCGGCGGAACTGAACGCATTCCTTGATGCGGTCATTGACGACCGACCGGTCGCGGTTACCATCGACGAAGCCGCCGAGGCGCTGCGGGTGGCTCTTGAGGTCGAGCGGGTCGGGTTGGAGTCGATCGAGAAAATGTTGCGAAGGAATCCGGCCTGAATGGACGAGCCACTTCTGTTCGTGTCGGCGGGAGACCCCTCGGGCGATATCGCCGTCAGCCGGATTCTGGCTTCGCTGCGCGAGACGAAACCGCACCTGAGGTTGTTCGGTCTCGGTGGCTCCCGACTCAGACAACAGGGACAGGAACAACTGGCGGAACCGTCAAAACTGGCGGTCCTCGGCTTCTGGGAAGTGGCCCGCAAGTATCTCTTTTTCCGGCGTCTGTTTGAGGTCTGCGTGCGTGAAATCGAGAGGCGGCGACCCCGCGCCGTTTTGCTGGTAGACTACCCGGGTTTCAACCTGCGCCTGGCCGGGAGAATTCGTTCCCTGGGCATACCGATCATCTACTATATTTCGCCGCAGGTCTGGGCCTGGGGGAGGGGCAGGGTTCGGCAGATCCGTGACCATGTCGACCGGATGCTGGTGATTCTGCCATTCGAAGAGGAATTCTACCGCCAGAACGGTGTGGCCTGCCGGTTTGTCGGCCATTACCTGCTGGAGGACATACCTGCCGAGTACATTGCCTCAACGTCGCCGGGACATAAGCAGATTGTATTGCTGCCGGGTTCCCGCCGCCAGGAGATTGAACGGATGTTGCCGCCGATGCTCGAAGCCGCCGCCCGGCTGAATGGCGATCACGGTGTGACATCGGTTGTGGCAGCCGTCTCGGGCGCATTTGACTATGATTCGATCTGCTGGAAATACGAACGAGACGGCGTTAAGGTCATGTATGATGATGCCCGGAGGGCTATGTACGAGTCCGATCTGGTTCTGGCGTCGTCGGGCACCGCGACCCTTGAGGCGGCGATTATCGGACGGCCGATGGTGGTGGTGTACAAGACCGGTTCGATCTCGTACGCGATCGCCCGCCGTCTGGTGAGACTGAAGCAGATCGGGCTGGTTAATCTGGTGCTGGGCGAGAAGGTGGTGCCGGAACTGATTCAGGGCCGGGCCACCGGACGGCGCATGGCCTACGAACTCGAACGGTACCTGACCGATGCGGACTACTGCGCCTCGGTAACGGCGGCGCTCGCGCGGGTGCCGTCACTGTTGGGCGGCCGCGGGGCGTCGCAGCGCGCCGCCGAGGCGATAGGAGAGTATCTGTGATCTTCCTCTATCGGATCGTCACCTATCTGCTGTATCTCCTGGTGTATCCGTGGGCGCGATTTCAAGCGGCTCGCGGAAATGATCTATGGCGTGGCCGGCTGGGGACCGGTCTGTCATCGAAACCGGTCGATCTATGGATGCATGCCGCCTCGGTAGGCGAGGTCAGAGTGCTCACCAACCTGATGGCCTACCTTTTCAAAGCTCGACCGCAAATTCGCGTCCATGCCACGGCGATCACGCGCACCGGGGTCGAGACGGCCCGGTCTCTGCTGCCGCGACGGGTTTCGGTTTCATTCCTTCCGCTCGATGTCGCCGGGGTGATGGATCGAGCGATGGAACAACTACGGCCCCGTATGGTTGTCGTCGCCGAGACCGAAATCTGGCCCAATCTGATCCGGGCGGCCGCCAATCGGAAAATCCCGGTTGTGCTGGTCAACGGCCGCATGAGCGAAAGCTCCCAGCGGAAGTATCGCTTCATCTCGGGCAGTCTGCGCGGCCTTCTGTCGAGCTACGACCGGTTCTTCTTCAAGTCCGAGGCCGACCGAGACCGCTACCTGTCGTTCGGGCTGTCACCCGACCGGGCCTCGGTCACCGGTGATATGAAGTTCGACGCTCCCCTGGCTTTGAAGTCCAGGGAGTGGGTGGACGAGATCAGGACCGAGGTGGGTATTGCGGCTGAGCACTTCCTGCTCGTGGCCGGTTCCACCCGTCCCGGCGAGGAGGCCATCCTGCTGGATGTTCTGGCCGACCTGCGCAACCGCTATCCGCAGCTTCGCCTGGTGCTGGCGCCCCGCCATCTGGAGCGGCTTGGCGAGGTGGAACAGCTGACCGTACAGTCCGGCCTGCCCCGTTGCTTCTACGGGGACGGCAAGCTCTGCGGAGCGGTGTCCCTGGTTGACCGGATGGGGGTTTTGAACGATCTTTACCTGGCGGCTGACCTGGCCTTTGTCGGCGGTACTCTGGTGGATATCGGTGGTCACAACATTCTCGAACCGGTCTGGGCCCACACCCCGGTGCTCTTCGGGCCGTATCTTGACAATGTGGCGGAAGCGGCCGAGTATATCACCGCCAACAAGTACGGCCGATTGGTGAAGTCGGCCGGGGAACTGGGACAGGCAATTGCGGATGTTATCGAAGGCCGGCTGGAACTCAACGTGAAAGAGGAAGAAGAGACCGGACGTTCGGCCACGGCAGTCGCCGGGAAGTACATTCTGGAGAGGCTGAATCATGCTTGAGCAGCTCTGGAAGAGAATCATCCGGCGCGAGCCGTACTCATATCTGGACCTGCCGGCTTTCCTGTTGTGGTTGGCGTCGTTTTTCTACCGGGCGGGTTTCAAGCTGCGTCGTGCGACGGCCGGCGAACCGGTGCGGTTGTCGGTGCCCGTGTTGTCGGTGGGCAATATCACGGTAGGCGGGTCGGGCAAGACGCCGGTGGTGGCTTTCCTGGCACGGGATCTCATATCTGCGGGCATCCGGGTCGGCATCGTTTCGTCAGGCTACGGCCGTGCCGATCACGTACCGTTCGTGGAGCCGGGTTACAGGGTACGGGAGATGAAGGTCGCGCAAACCAGTGACGAGATTATGCTCCTGGCGCAGTTGCTTCCCGAGGCGCAGTTTGCAGTTGATCCGGTGAAGACCACGGCGGCTCGGACACTGGCCGAGACCGGCCAGGTTGATATGATCATTGTCGACGACGGTTTCCAGCACTTCGGTCTGGCCCGCGACATCGACCTGGTCACGTACGACGCCGGCCTCGAGCGCCGCCTGCTCAAACCGTTTCCATACGGCGTGCTGAGAGAGCCGAAGAGCGCGCTCGCGCGAGCTGATATCATTGTGATTACGCGCGCCAAGTTTGCGATTGATATAAACGCCATCAAGCGCGACTTGAGAAAGATCAACCCCGGGGCCGGTCTCTACCACGCAACTTTTCACGCGGTCAATATCGTCGGGCAGGATCGTCAACTCTCAATCAAGTACCTGGAAGACAAGTCGGTATTCCTGTTCGCCGGGGTCGGGAATTTCCGGGCGCTGGAACGGCAGGTATCAGCCTTGTCGGCTGATCTCGACTATGCTCTGGAACTCTCGGACCATCAGCGCTATGACCGGACCCTGCTGGAGGATATCAAGAAGAAGGCCGATCGCTATGACTCGGATCTGATCCTGACCACGTTGAAAGACTGGGTCAAGGTAGAGGACTACGACTTCGGCCGTGAATTCTACTACCTCGATCTGGTCATTGATCTCGATCCGGGCGAGGAGAAATTCGTGGCCGGAATGATTGACCGGTTGCAGCTGACGCCGAGGGAGGTCTGATGGATCGGCGGTTTGATTTTCTGGTGGTGGGCAGCGGCATCGCCGGATTGTTCTACGCCCTCAAGGTGATCGAAGCTCATCCGCAAGCTCGGATCGGTATTGTCACCAAGAAAGCTGAGGACGCCACCAGTACCAACCGGGCTCAGGGCGGGATCGCTGCCGTCATGGCCAAAACCGATTCGCTGGAAGCCCACGTCAGCGACACTCTTCGAGTCGGTTGCGGTCTCTGCCGCCGGGAAGTGGTCGAGAAAGTGGTCGAGGCGGGGCCGTCGGCCATCGAAGAGCTTATTCGCTACGGGGTTCGATTCACCAAGGTGCACGGCCGATTCGATCTCGGCCGCGAGGGCGGTCATTCGCATAACCGGGTAGTCCGGGCGGCTGATCTGACCGGCCGCGAAATAGAACGAGCCCTGCTCAAGGCCTGCCGCAGCCTGCCCAACAACATCGAAATCTTCCGCGATCACATGGTCCTTGATCTGGTCACGTACAACGAGGCCGGGCGTGAGACCTGTGCCGGGGCTTACGTCTACCATGAGGATAAACGCTCTTTCGACGTCTTTTATGCTCCGGTCACCATGCTGGCCACGGGCGGTCTGGGCATGGTCTATTTCCATACCTCGAATCCGAAGATAGCTACGGGTGACGGGGTGGCCTGTGCCTATCGCGCCGGCGTGGCAGCCGCTAATCTGGAGTTCATTCAGTTTCATCCGACCACGCTCTATTCGCCCGGCCGCTGGCCATTTCTTATTTCGGAGGCCGTGCGCGGCGAAGGCGGGCGACTTCGCTCGGTAGATGGCCGCTATTTCATGGAAAATGCCCATGAACTCAAAGACCTGGCTCCCCGCGACGTGGTGGCCCGGGCGATCGACCTGGAGCTTAAGGAAACCGGAGAGGAATATGTTCTGCTGGATATCAGCCACCGCGACGCCGCCTTCATCAAGAAGCGTTTTCCCAATATCTACAGGGAATGTCTGCGCTACGGCTTTGATATCACTCAGCGGGCGGTGCCGGTGGTGCCGGCCGCCCACTACGCCTGCGGCGGGGGATTGTGCGACCTTAACGGAGAAACGTCGCTGCCGGGACTGTACTCCGCCGGCGAAGTAGCCATGACCGGGATGCACGGCGCCAACCGGCTGGCCTCCAACTCGCTGCTCGAAGCGGTGGTGATGTCCAGGCATGCCGCGGCTGGCTCGTGCGACTACTTCCGTAACAGCAGCTTCCCCGAGTCGGTGCCGATCGACAACCCGCTGGCGTCGTCGTTGAAGATGCCGCGAGAGAAAATCCTCATTGCGCACGACCGTCGTGAGCTGAACCGGGTCATGTCCGACTTTGTCGGTATCGTCCGGACCGGTGAGCGGTTGTCCCTGGCGATGGAGCGGGTGAGCCGGATCAAGCAGGCTATCGAGGAGTATTATTTCGCCACCCCGGCCACCAACGACGTGGTGGAATTGCGCAATATCGCCACGGTGGCGGAATTGATTATCAAGTGCGCCCTGGATCGGCAGGAATCGCGAGGACTGCACTATCTGGAGGAGTTGCCGGATCAGAACCCGGCCTTCGAGCGTGACACTGTAATTCCGGGCTTAGTTCGTCAGGGGACCGGGACATGAAACACGGCCATGAGACCATTCTGATTCTTGATTTCGGGTCCCAGTACACGCAGCTGATTGCGCGCCGGGTGAGAGAAACCCATGTCTATTGCGAGATCCTACCGTTCAACGCCGATCTGAGCCGCTACGCCGATCGGCACGTGGCCGGCTACATCCTGTCGGGTGGGCCGTCATCTTTGAAAGACCCCGATTCGCCGCGTCTGGAGCGGGCATTCTTCGACGGCTCCGTGCCGGTGCTGGGAGTCTGCTATGGCATGCAGTTGATCGCCGACCTGTTCGGGGGCGAGCTTGTCGGGGCCGAGCACCGCGAGTACGGTCGGGCGATGCTGGAACGGGTCGATGGCGGAAAGCTGCTAAAGGGTGTTTCACCGCGCAGCCAGGTCTGGATGTCACACGGCGACTCGATCGTCAAGCTGCCCGACGGTTTCGAAATCATTGGCCGGACCGAATCGCTGGCCGCGGCCGCCGTAGCCAACGAACAAGCCGGACTATACGGCCTGCAGTTCCATCCCGAAGTTCACCATACGGCTGAAGGGCGGAAGATCATTCGCAACTTCCTCTTTGATATCTGCGGTGTCAAAGGCGACTGGACGACGGCCTCGTTTATTGAAGAAACAGTGGCGAACGTCCGGCGCCAGGTCGGCGAAGCGAAAATAGTCCTTGGTCTGTCGGGCGGGGTCGATTCCACGGTGGCGGCGGTCTTGTTGGACCGGGCGATCGGCAGACGGTTGCACGGGGTGTTCGTCAACAACGGGGTGTTGAGAAAAAACGAGTACGAAGATGTCACCGCCACTCTGACCACGCTGGGCATCAACCTTCATCCGGTGGACGCTTCCGATCTTTTTCTGGAGCGATTGGCGGGCGTCGAGGACCCCGAGCAGAAGCGCAAGATCATCGGTGCGACCTTCATCGACGTGTTTGAAACCAAGGCCCGGGAGATCGGCGACATCGAATTTCTGGCCCAGGGGACCCTGTATCCCGATGTAATCGAATCGACCTCGTTCAAGGGGCCGTCGGCGACCATCAAGTCGCACCACAACGTGGGCGGCCTCAAGGAACAGATGAGCCTCAAGCTGGTGGAGCCTCTGCGCGAACTGTTCAAGGATGAAGTCCGCGAGTTGGGGCGGGCGCTCGGGGTGCCGGAGAGTTTTATCCGAAGACACCCGTTCCCGGGGCCGGGTTTGGCGGTCCGGATCCTTGGCGAGGTTACCCGGGAGCGGTGCGACCTGCTGCGCGAGGTCGACGCCATCTTCATCAGCCGGCTCGACCGGCACGGCATCTATGATAATATCTGGCAGGCCTTCGCCGTTCTTCTGCCGGTGCGGGCGGTCGGCGTCATGGGCGACGAGCGTACCTATGAAAACGTGGTCGCCCTGCGTGCGGTGACCTCGGTTGACGGCATGACGGCTGATTGGGCGCGGATCGACCCGGATATTCTGGCCGAAGCTTCCAACGAGATTATCCGCCGGGTCAAAGGGGTCAATCGGGTGACTTACGATATCTCGTCGAAACCGCCCGCAACGATTGAATGGGAGTAACTTCGCGGCGGCTGTCGGTGAAACAAGGCGTGCCGGGACATGAGAATCAGGAACATGGTCACTACCATAGTTGTCACTGTTGTCGGCCTCTACCTGCTTTTCGCCGCTCTGGTCTATTTCGGTCAGAACCGACTGATTTTTCTCCCCAGCCGGACCATTGAAGTCACTCCTGATCAGGTCGGTCTCGCCTATGATGACATCACTGTCAATGTGGCGCCGGATGAGAAGATCCATGCCTGGTATTTCCGTGCGGGACCGGAGAACCATGCCGGGCGGACGGTTCTCTTCTGCCACGGCAATGCCGGCAATATGTCGCACCGGTTGCAGACCGTTCAGTTTTTCCTCGATCTTGGCACCGACGTTCTGCTTTTTGATTATCGCGGCTACGGCCGCTCCGAGGGAACCTCCACCGAAGACAATGTCTACGCCGACGCCCTGGCCGCTTATCGCTGGTTAACGGTCGAGCGGGCGGTCGCACCCGAGAGCGTTGTTCTCTTCGGCCGGTCCATGGGCGGCGCGGTGGCGATTGATCTGGCGTCCCGGGTCACCTGCGGCGGCGTGATTGTCGAATCGGCTTTCACCTCGGCCGTTGATATGGGTCGCAAGCTCTACCCCTTCATGCCGATCCGGCTGCTGGCGCGGGTTTCCTTCGACTCGCGGTCCAAGATCAGGCGTCTGAGTTGTCCGGTGCTGGTGGCTCACTCCCCCCAGGACGAAATCGTCCCGTACGAAATGGGCCGGGCTCTATACGACGCGGCTGACTCCAGGAAACGCTTTGTCGATCTGGAGGGCGGTCATAATGATTTAACTTCGCTTGACAACGACCTGTATCGCAACGCCTTGAAGGAATTCCTCCGTCAGGGGGACGGCGGTTCAATCAGTTCCGGATCGGACACCGTATCAGATTAGATTCAAATCGGTTGACACAGAATGGCCGAGGCGTTTTAATGGCTGAATCAGAAGCCTGGAGAAATATGCACGCATGATCCGGCTGGATCCTAACCGCTTAGCTGAATACACTGCACCGGTCCGGCCCGACCTGGAGGCTTTTGACGCCCGGCTCCATGACTATCTGCGCGGCGATTCGCCACTCATCTCGTCAATAGCACGGCATCTGCTGAGATCAAAGGGGAAGCGTATTCGCCCGGCCTTCCTGTTTCTTTCCTCCCGTGCGGCCGACTATTTCTCCGACCGGGCGATCGATGCCTCGCTGTCGATCGAGCTTATCCATACCGCCACCCTGCTGCACGACGACGTGGTCGATGAATCCGACATGCGACGCGGCCAGGAAACGGTCAATCACAAGTGGAAAAACCTGATCTCGGTTCTGATGGGTGACTATATCTTCGCCAAAGCCTTTCGGATCATGGTTGATACCGGATCGATGGCGCTCATCAACGCCATCTCGCGGGCAACCGAGCGAGTCTCGGTGGGTGAACTCCGACAGATCGAGGAGACTCGCAACTACTCCCTGTCCGAGGAGGAGTACTTCGAGATCATTGCCGACAAAACCGCCTCGCTGTTCTCGGTTTCCTGCGAGACCGGTCCCATCCTGGCCGGACAGGATGACCGGGAACGCGGTCGTTTCTCGGACTTCGGGGAGAGAATCGGTACCGCCTTTCAGGTCGCCGACGACCTGCTCGACTTTGTCGGCGATCCCGATGTCACCGGCAAGGAGCCGGGCATTGACGTCATGAACGGTCATGTCACCCTGCCGCTGATATATTCTCTTCGATCGGTCGGCGACGCTTCCCGCCACGAGATTGTCGATACCCTCAAAAACGGCCACCGCGAGGAGGCTTTCAATCGGGTCTACACTTTTGTGCATGAGTGCGGCGGCCTTGACTATACCTCGCGGCGCGCCTCCGAGTTGAGTGAACAGGCTCTGGAGTCAATCGTCAGTGTCGGGCCGTCGGTCTATTTCGACTCGCTGGCCGACATGGTTCGTTTCACCGTGGCCCGGGCTTCTTGATCCTCTCGCCCCATTCCATTATCATTGCCGAGTTTAGGAGCGGTAGCCTTGAGACGGACGGTTCGCGTCTCGAGGCGTATAAGTAGCACAGTATGTTCGGCCTGAAAGACATCGCGGTTGATTTCCTCACCGGGCACCCGGTGTGGGTGATTCTCGGTCTGGTGGCTTTGTCCGGGCTGGGCGTCCTTCTCTACTGGCGGACCAACCCGCCGCTGCCACGGTGGTTGCGAATCATACTCGGCGGGCTTCGGATACTGGCCGTGCTGGCCCTGATAGCCGCCCTGGCCGAACCGGTGATCAGCTTTACCCGCGCGTATGAAAGGCCGCGCCGCCTGGCGGTACTGGTTGACCGCTCGGCCAGCATGAACCGGAATGAACAGGGCCTGGCTCGCTCCGAGCGGGTCGATTCCCTTCTGCAAACCGAGCCGGCGCGTCGTCTGCGCTCCGCCTGTGACATCACAACCTATTATTTCGGCTCCGATCTCAGCGAGCGGTCCGGTACGGTCGATGGCAACGCCACGGCTCTCGGGTCGGTTCTTGGCGAGTTGGATCGCCGTGAGCTCGGAAGACCATCGGACTACTGGCTGCTCTTTTCAGACGGCAACAGTAACAGCGGCTCCCGGCCTGTCGCGGTCGCCTCCGGCCTGCGGGTGCCGATCACCGCGATCGGTATGGCCACCGGCGGCGAATTTGCGGATATTGCCGTCGCTGAGGTCGACTACAATACCGTGATGTTTGTGGGCCAGCCGACCGAGATAAAGGCCAAGCTGCGCTGGGAAGCGGCCGACCCGCGCTCGGTTCAGGTACAGTTGCAGGATTCGGGCCGGGTGGTGACCGAAAGCACGCTGGCGATCGAGCAGGAAGCCGGGTTTGCCGACCTGGTTCTAAGCTATACTCCGATCCGACCCGGTCAGACCCTGTTGAGTATCAGCGTGCCGCCGCTGGAAGGGGAACCGGACGCCCACAACAACGCCCGCACTTTCAGCGTAAAGGTGCTGAAAAGCCGGGTGAGCGTGCTTCTGGCTTGTGAAAATCCCGATTATGAGGTGGGCTTTCTCCATCGCTTCCTGCGTCAGAGCGACCGCTACGAGGTCGAGTTGATGGCTCTCGGCCGCCAGGCAGGCAACCTGGCCGGTCGTATTCCGGGCGAGCAAACCGAACTTAACCGTTATGATCTGGTCATCCTGTACGATCCCGAACCAGCCCGGTTGAACAGTATTCATGATCTGCTCAGATCGTACCTGGCCGAACGGGGTGGCGGGATGTGGGTGTTTTTGGGGGCCCGCTACGCCGGCGGGCTCTACTCGCGCGCCGCCGAACTGCTGCCCTTCTACCGGTCACAGCGGGTGGATGCTGCCTACCATCAGTTTCATGCTACCCCGGCCGAAGGCGAGCTTTTCCACCCGGCGGTTCGTCTGGCCGACAGCCGGGCCGCAATACGAGAGACCTGGGCGGGTCTGCCACCGTTCAAGATGCTGGTACCGTGCAACCAGACCGCCACGGGCGGTGTTGTCCTGGCCTACGCCTCCGGAACCGGCGAGGCGGACGGGCGTCTTCCCGTTATGGGATATCGCCGCATCGGCCCCGGGAAAGTGCTGGCTTTCGCAGCGGCGCCTCTGTGGATCTGGGGCTTCGAAACGTTGAGTTATGGCGCTGACCAATCACCCTATGCCAACCTGGTCGAGGGAGCGGTCAACTGGCTGACGGTCCAGGATGATTTCGACCCCGTCAGGATCATCCCCGAACAGACGGTCTATCGGCG
>SMTZ1_10012455_pt1 | contig 16442 bp, 11 predicted proteins | sample DeeMarSWOR136_30_FD_25667 | JGI IMG/M metagenome (IMG submission 25667)
ACGCCCTCGGCGCCGTGCACGTCTCTTAACCACTCAAGCTCGTCAATCACGTTTTCAGCGCTTCTTGACCTATAACCTGCCCCAAATATTCGGGATGCCGAACAAAAAGAACATTGAAAGGGGCATCCTCTACTGGTCATGATTGGGAGAAACTTTTTCCCATGAATCCTATACTTATCTATGGGAAGGAGATTGTATGCTGGGCGTGGCAGTTCGTCAAGGTTTTGTATGAACGGTCTGTTAGGCGTTTGAACAATTTTATTCTTATTCCTGAAAGTTATGCCTTTTATCTCTTGGAGTTTATCCAGTTTTGGCGAGTGGTGTGCAAGCTCCAAAAGAGTCTCTTCACCTTCACCTCGCACTACGATGTCAACTGCCGGCTCGTCGGCGAGAATTTGTTTATCCGCAAAAGTGGCATGGGGTCCACCCATAACGACCGTCGCGTCAGGGCATACTTCTTTTGCGACATGTGCGGATTTTATGGCTGACGGTATCGTAGGCGTCATTGAGGCAATGCCAACCAAATCAGGCTTGAAGGATGCTAAGTCTGCTCCCAGTTTTTTATGATCCATTCTGCAAACGGGGCAATCCATTATCCTTACTTCGAAATCGTTTTGCTCAAGCACAGCAGCCAAGTACGCCAGACCCAAAGGTGGAAAAAGCGGATGGTGATAATCTGCTTCTATAAGTGGTGAATTTACCAAAGCTATTTTTGCTTTGTTTTCCTTTTCCATTTTTTATACCTGTTTAACCTTTTCTTGCTTCCGTAAGCTCTCTGGTATGTAGGGGCAGGCTGGGTCAGATTCGTGTATGTCGCCTGTGTAAGCGTAAGCTCTGTTTCTGCAGCCTCCGCATATTTCGCGGTACTCGCAGACGCCGCACTTGCCCTTCAGGACGCTTCTGTCTCTAAAGCTGTTGTAGTACTCTGATTTCCGTATTTCCGCCCAAGCTTTCCTCAAGCCTTTCTCTCTTATGTTCCCAAGCATCATAGGTTCTGAAGGTGTCAGGTCCGTGTAGAAGCATGGTATCAAGTCACCGTTCTCGGTTACGCTTATGTACCCGCCGAACGCGAAGTAAGTGCATTTTCCATGGAACTTGTGCTCATACCACTCCTCAAAATTCGGCGGATTACGTTGTTTAACGACACGCGCGTAATGCGGGCAGTGCACATGGATTTCGAATTTATCCTCGTATTTTTGGGTTAAATCCCATATGTGGTTCAGGGTCCACTCGTATTGTTCAGGGGTCGGGGCTAGTTCCATGGTTTCTTTTGCTCTTCCGCTGGGGACGAGATGATTGAACCATACGAAATTAGCGTGGTATTTTTCAGCCAGCTCGGCAACGTGGTCAAGATACTTGTAGTTGATGGTTGTGATTGCTGCTGCTAGCCCATTCAGGATTTTTCCCTTCGACAACTTTTGGATAGCTGCCAGCGCCTTCTTGTATGAGCCTTTACCTCTCAACTGGTCGTTTATCTCTTCTGGACCGTCTATGCTTACCGACGTCCAAACCTCGTTTTTAACAAGGTTGTCGTAGATTTCTCCGTCAACGAAGCATCCGTTAGTTAGTAAGCAAACGTTGAGACCGAGGCTTTTCGCGTAACCTACAATTTCAAATATGTCCTTTCGCAGCAGGGGTTCGCCACCTTTTATGCCGAACCACTTGACTCCGAAACTGTGAACTTCATCCACCAAATGTAATGCTTCTTCGGTAGTCAATTCTCTAGGTGCAGGCGCACCTGTCGCGTCAACATTGCAGTATCTGCAACGTGCATTGCAGGCCCCTGTAGCTCTCCAAGAAGTCATAAGCAAAGGACCCTTATTAGTCAAATCAAAATCCAACCTCAAACGTTCTTCGGTAATTCATCATTTACCTTAGAATTCTCCCGTCCTAAAAAAGATTATGTGTTATCTCCTGTTTTGCCCTTTTAGTTGCCGAGCAGCACTTTGCAATCTTGAATGCTTGAGGATGCAGCAAATTTGATTATGTTCCGTAAGATTTATAGTTGAATTGAATCTTACTCCTATCCGTGGGGAGAATGGGGTCATGCAGGTTATCATTTATCTATTAAATTAAGAGGCTGAAAAATGAAATTCACCAAGCTTCTACTCATTATAGTTGCTTTGGCTGCGCTATTGGTGCTGTCACTATTTGTTAAGGACTTGTATTTCGACGGTGCCATCGATAAACCTTCAAGCGCCGTAACTGGCGGTGACGACGTTTTGCTCCAGTATGAGTGGCCGCAGTTTCAGGGCGACCCGTCTTTTGCGCGTTTCTCAGCAGGACCCGCCCCAGAAGCGCCTGATGTCTTGTGGAAAACAAACATAACTGGCATACAGAGCTATGTCTCGGCGTTTAACGGCAAGGTTTTTGTCACAACAAAAACTGAGGTTTTCGCTCTTGATAAGGACACAGGCAGCGTCCTGTGGAACACCGTGGTGCCTGCACCTGGGTCGTGGCCATCAGTGTATAAAATTGATGATACTCATCTTGTCATAGGGAACAGTAGCCTTGACATAGAAACCGGGGACATCTTATGGACTAGCCCTGTTTTTTCTGCCAATCCATCGCCTTTTTTTGTTGCTAATGTTTACAGTCCAAGGGAGAAAATGTTTTATGTTAAGACAGGCTCGTTCGTTCAAGGCTGGGACTTTTCAGACCCGTCAACACCGCCCACAATGGAGTGGGAAACCTATGTTGACGGCGGCGGGACAGTTGGTTCTGGAGTGCAGTATGGCGACGGTAAAGTATTCCCTGGATCATATGACCCGCATCAAATGGCGCTTGACGCCAGAACAGGCGAGGTTCTATGGGACACAGAAACAAAAAGCCCAATGGTTTTTTCCGGTGCCTATTACGAGGGCAAGTTCTTTAGAGGAGGCACTCATGACAACACGCTGTACTGCTTCAATGCTACCACTGGCAAAATTCTGTGGACTTACGACCCCCACACCGAAGACGGCTATTTCTGTATTGGGCCAGCAGTAGCTTACGGAATGGTCTACGAACTCAACAAAGATGGCTACCTTTATGCTCTTGACGTAGACACAGGCGAATTGGTGTGGAAGTACGAAGGGCCAGGAACCTTGATGTTTCCTGGAAACCCCACAGTTGCCGATGGTAAGATTTACGCTACAACAGGCCAAACCGCGTCCTATGTCAGTCAGGAAAGCGAATCTGAGTTTGTATGCCTTGACGCTTACACTGGACAACTGCTATGGAAGCTTCCAATAGAAGCGTTTGCTCCAAGAGAGTCTGTTGCCATTGCGTATGGCAACTTATACCTTATTCCTGGCGACGTGACAACGTCCGTTGACGTAGAATCAGGGGAAGAATACGCAACATTTAATCAAATATGGGCTATAGGTACAACTTCATGGTCTATGTTTCGTCATGACTCAGTTCACAGCGCAACTGGTCAGTCTGCTCCTGAAAATTTGACGCCGAGGTGGAAGTTCACCACTGGCGGCGCAGTCATTTCTTCACCAAGCGTCGCGGATGGACGAGTCTACGTAGGATCACATGACAAGAACGTCTACTGTTTAGACTCGCGGACAGGTAGCTTAATCTGGAACTTCAGCACTGGCGCCCGAATTAAATCTTCACCTGCAATAGCTGACGATAGGGTTTACGTGGGTCCAGACGACGGCTATATTTACTGTCTTGACGCCGACGATGGCAGTCTCATCTGGTCAATGTACGCTGGCGGCTACATTGAGGTCAACTTTGCCGCTGCGCCTGCACTACGGTCATCTCCAACTGTAGTCGATAGCAGAGTCTACGTGGGGTCACTGGACACTAATGTTTACTGCCTAGATGCCGAAGATGGCGACGTCGATTGGACTTACAAGACTGAGGGGTACATTACTTCTTCTCCAGCTGTCGTCGACGGTGCAGTATACATTGTTTCAGAAGAACCAGAGTCAGGTGCCCTTTACAAACTGGATGCAGCTGACGGCAGTTTTATCTGGAAAAGAGAGATTCCGTACGAGGAAATACAAACGGGGGGAACCGACATGCATGCGTCTCCAACAGTCGCGGATGGCATGGTCTATGCATCCTCCAACGTGAAGGAATATTACGGGATAAACACAGAAACTGGCAACATTGAATGGACATACCGAACCTCTGGCGCTGGCGAGTTTATAGTCTGCTCTCCAGCCTATAATGACGGCCAACTATTCATAGTCGACCACTACTCTATAGTTTGTGTTGACGCTAAAACCGGCTACGCTGTTTGGAGTACTTACTTGGGCGAGGAGCTTTACGTTTCTCCCTCTTACGCCGACGGAAAAGTGTACGTGGTAACTGACCAACGTTCCGTCTACGTCCTCAACGCCACGGACGGTGCAAAACTTTCAGTTTTCACCACTGACTCTAACAGTTGGTCCTCCGCAACCATATACGAAGGAAGGGTGTACGTGGGAAGCAACGACTGGAACGTCTACTGCCTCGCCGGATACCCTGCCACAACCAGCACCCTTACTATCGAATTACCTGAGCAAGCTTCAGTAGGTGAATCAGTGACCGGTTCAGGTCATCTCTCACCAGCTTATCCAAACGCATCCATAACCGTGTCTTTCATTAAACCTGACGGCTCTGTAACCGACCTGCAAGGCGTAACCTCCACACAAGGTACTTTCACATTCACCTACACACCAGATGTTACTGGAAATTGGGCTGTTACTGCTCAGTGGCAATCAGACAAAAGCTACTATACCTCCGCTTACAGCGAACAAGCATCCATGGAGGTGACAGAAACCTCAGGAAGCGCGCTGCCTGCAGAATATGTTGCCGTTGCAGTCATTGTCTTAGCTGTAGTTATGGCTGTTTTCCTCGGATTCATCCTCACCAAACGGAAAAGAAAACAAATCTAGCCCGAATGCAAAAATTTTAACGAAACATGCATCATAGAACACTGTTAAAGGTGATGCTGTAACGTCGGCAGATTTGGCTTTGACTGGTGGGAACGTTCTAACCCTGAACTCCTCTCAGCCTCTTGCTGAGGCGGTCGCTGTTAAAGCCGACAGAATCGTCAAGGTCGGCGCAAACGAGGAGATTAGCCAGCTTGTTGGAAAAGAAACGAAAATCATCAGCCTGAACGGGAAAACTGTTGTTCCCGGCTTCATAGACACGCACATTCACGTTGCTGACTTCGGAAGGCTCTTGGCATGGATTGACCTGAGCGAGGTAGGTTCTATAAAGGAAATGCAGAACATCCTAAGAGAACGCGTAGAGAAGTCGCTTAAGGGAAAATGGTTGTTAGGTCGGGGCTGGGACCTAGCTCGTTTCGCGGAGAAAAGGCTTCCCACACGTTTCGACTTAGATGTGTTTTCGCCTGATAACCCAGTGATTTTTTATCATCAGAGCGGGCAGGTGTGCGTGGTGAACAGCAAAGCGTTAGAGTTGGCTGGTGTGTCGCGGTTGACCGCTGTTCCGACGGGCGGTGCGGTTGACAGAGACGCGGCGACAGGTGAGCTTACTGGAGTTTTGCGAGAGAACGCCACGAACCTTATCTGGAATATTATCCCCGAACCCAGTAAAGAAGAGCTGGTGGAGGCTGCTGGCTTGGCTTGTGAGAAAATCTTGGAAGCCGGCGTTACCAGCGTGCATTGGATGGTTTTGTCTTCGATAGAACTTTCGATACTTCAAACGCTTCTTGCACAAAACAGGCTGCCCATGCGGGTTTACATGATAATTCCCATGAATCTCTTGGACAGCATAATGGACTTCAGATCAACAGATGCCTTAGCCTTAAGGGTTGGTGGCGCGGTAATCTCTGCAGACGGCTATTTAGCCTCGAAAACGGCGGCGCTGTTTCAGCCTTACAATGGCTCTGAGGCAAGCGGAAACTTGCTCTGTACACAAGAAGAAATGAAAACGGCAGCCGCTAAAATTCTCAACATGAGCCTTCAACTGGTTATACACGCCATGGGCGACAAGGCTGTGGACGCGGCTCTAACCGCAATCGAACAAACTTCAAAGGAAGCACCAAGAAAACCCGCTCGCACCCGCATAGAGCAAGCGGCGGTACTCAACGAAGAGCTAATTAACCGCATGAAAAAGCAGAAAGTCATCGTTTCCGTGCAGCCTTGTGTTGTTGCCTCTGAATTTTCAGTGTATTCCGCCACTGAACACTTAGGCGCTAAGCGAGCTAGGTGGCTCTATCCAATTAAAACCCTACTCAAAAAAGGCATACCAGTTATCGGTGGCTCAGACTGTCCAATGGAACCATTAAGCCCACTGTTGGGGATGCAAACTGCCGTGACCAGAGAGGTTTTTCCTGAAGAACAGGTAACTATTGACGAGGCTCTGCGGATGTACACGGTTAACTCGGCGTACTCGTCCAACGAGGAAAACATCAAGGGATCAATTGAAGAAGGAAAATTAGCCGACCTTACAGTTCTCTCACATGATCCAAGACAGGTTCCGCCATCTGAAATCGAGAACATCACGGTGGAGATGACCATCGTGGGCGGAAGAGCAGTGTTCTCCAAAAATGGACCTTAAACACGTTTTGTCTGGTGTGAAAAATACATCCCTACGCTTAAACCAGTTCCAATCTAACTGAACACCTTGGATACAGTTTTTCTTAAATCCCTTAAAATTTTAGGCTTCGGCTTTACACCGCCAAACTTATATCGAGTTTTAATCTCGGGAACTGGTAAAGGATAATTTGGCATGTCATCAAACTTGAAGCTTTTAATTCTGCGTAAGCACGCCTTCAAGTAATCTTTAATTAAAGCAAGCCTGTCAAGCTCACGTTCAGAAAAATCTGGAACAGGTAAAAGCTCCTCAACATTATAGACTTTGCTCGGATAAACAATGCGTGAATCATCAACGACCAAACCCAAAACACCCGGCACTTTTCCCTGATACTGAAGCATTTTAAAAGGCTTACCTTGTGTTAATGCCAACAAACCAAAATGTAAACTTACACCAACACAAGCACAAGCAGAAGCGACAGCCTTTACAGCATTCTCACAATTTGCAGTTGCCCACGGAAACATTTCACCATTCAAAACCTTCAGCTGACGTTGCGCGATAGACTCGAAATTTTTAGGAGATAAACGTCGAAAATCACTTGAAACGCCCTTAAACTGCAAAAGCAAATCAACAGAACGCTCAACTTCTAAACGCTCATTTAAAAAAGCCAAATCAGGAAACAAAAAGCAAGTTTTATCCCACAACTGCTCAAAAATAGCCTTAGATTCAAAATCACGCAAGCCAACAAAACAAGCCTTATCTACAATATAATCAATTTTATGGCTTGCAAGCATAAACCCTTCTCCGTGAGGAGTACCCACCCCCAACAACGCAATAAGACACTTAACCTGTTCAATAATACGTTTAGGCCAAAGATTCAGCATGGCAGAGTCATGTAAAACCCCACCGCCTCCAAAAACAAGCAAGTCAAGCTGCTTAGAATCGGCAGGCAAAAATTTAATAGTAGAAACTGAACAGTCAAACTGCGCTCTGACATTGCCAGCTGCTTTCTCAGCAGGCACATAAACAACAACGTTGCGGGGACCAAAAAACTCCAACGAATGACGCAGTAAAAGGTCATCGCCAACGTTACCGTAGCCATAGTAACCAGTAACACCAATCACTTTGCATTCACCTTGTCATACGCTTTTTTAATGGTTGAATCGTAAAACTCCCACAAGTGGTCTTCACGTAAAGAGTACTTTTTAGAAAAATCGTGGTTTTTAATGATGTTTGGAATCTCCTCTAACTGGTCCACTACTAAAGCGTACTCGCCAAGCAAGTTAATAGTGGCAGATAACGAAGACGTTATGATTGTTGGAACACCTACGACAGAAGCAAGAAACGCTTTGTTCTGCAAATAATACTTGTGAACTTCAACAGGCTTCCAAAATAACAGATTGAAGTGAAAACTGCGAAGCAAGCGCAAAACATCCAGATGGCTACAGTAGTTTTCGCCCTCAAAAACGTACAAGTCGCCTAACCCCTCCTTCTGCCATAAATCAACAAGCCCGCTAGTATTACGCAGAACCGTATGGCTATCTCGCGTCAACCTGCCAACATAGCAAGAGGAAATATTCTTGCGTTTAGGAACATCCACAGCAAAGGCGTAATCACGCTCAAACCGCAAAGGAACATTAGGAACTACACCCACAGACTCAACCCCTAAACGCTCATATTCTTCAGCCACAGCCGAATTAGTCACGATAAACGGAACCGAATCAAACATGCTGCGCAAAACAGATTTAACCGCAACATTACGATACCACCGCAACGGCAAACTCAAGCGATTAAACGATAATTCAGGCACAAACTGGTAATAAATCCAATGAAACTCCCAATCATCAAAAACAACTGGCAAACCCATCTGGAAAGCGTAAAACGCGCACTCCAAATTATGAGCATGAACCAAATCACATTTAAACTCTTTGAAGTAAGCTAACCTACGATCCCTCTTGAAGTACTCTACAGGAACTTTATCTGCCTCTGGAATCCAAAACTTGTCATTTTCAGCGTCACTCCAAACGTAAAGGGCGCAGTCAAAACCCATATTTAGATTGCTCTGCAAAACCCGCTGAAGACGACACGCCAAAACAGAACCATAATAAAAATGCAAAACCTTAGTCAAGACTAAGACCCTTCGCACCTTTACTCATATTTGATCTGCTCCTTGTGCACCGACAAGCACCATAACTTCCACTAACAGCTTAAAAGTTTTACCAATTAAGGTTATGGGAACTCCAGTAGGGCAGTTAAACATCAAAAACAAGTTGACGCATTTCCCATGCTTCGTCCTTTATATAGAGAGGCTATAGACTTGTGTAAGCGCTAGAGTATGACTACCATGGAAAACTAGTGGAAGCCACTTTACTTTTTAGGTCTCAAAAACGCATCTTTTATATCCATGTAAAGCCAGTTTCTCTTCCAGTTTTTGGCTTTTTCCTTGTATTTTTTCTTTTTGAATTTGCCGATTTCGAGGCGTTCCTTAAAGAGCGGTGCATCAAGAACCATTGTGTGAAAGCCTCGTCCATCTTCACTGCAAACGTCAATATCCTGTTCGTCAGCCAGCGCCTTTAACTCTTTTATGGAAGCTTCGTTGAGTTCACGACCCAGCCACTCTTCGCCAAGGTAGTCCACGTTTATGCAGTTCATTATGGGTGTTATGCCTGCAGCTATCTCCTCCTTTAAAACGTGGTAAGTGTCTTTAGACGGATTCTCATTCGGCATTATCAGTTTCATGCCTAACTGTTCACACATGGCATCATAGTAAGTCTGATGAATCTGCGCGCAACCCGCACCAACAATGTCTCCAGTCACAAACGCTTCAACGCCTTCCTCCCTGTTAAGACGACCAAGCGCCGCGAGAATATCTTCATAGGATTTTTTAATCTTAACCTTAAGTTGCGGGACTCCTAGAGTCTTAGACTGTAGCTCCATAAGCTTGAAGCTGTGAAAAACGTACGGCTTTTTGTAAACATAGGAAAGAAGATAGGCAACCTCGTGACCCTGCTCAACCACCTTATGTAAAGCCAAGCAGCATTCTTTGCCTCCACTCCAGTGGACGACAACTTTCATTCAACCACACCTACCAATCGAAAGGGGTTAGAGCAAAAAACGATTATTAAAGCTTCTCCCATCTCGTCACTAAACAAAAACGACAAGAAACCCACGGTTTTCGGCTCTCTCACGTTTTCCCTAAAAGCGCTTTTACAGCTTTTTTAGGGTTCCGAATAGCATTAATTAGTTTGTCACGGGTAAAAGTGGGATTCACCATATTAGCTAAAGCACATAACTCCACCAAATCGTCTGCAGAAAACTCTGGAGTTTCGATGAGAGGTTCAACCGCAGCTAAAGCGTCATCACTGAAACACTCTCTTAAGAAGCCACCACGCTTAGCCTCTTCGTAAAGTCTAGTTCCATAGACAGGTGTAGCTATGCTGAAAATGAAGCTTTCAGCGCCCAGTTGCCGAAGCTTGTACGCGAAGTTTATGGTTTCTTTTATGTCCTCTTTTGTTTCGCCTATAAGCCCGATCACAAAGAAACAGCCCACCTTAATCCCCACTTTCTTGCACAGGACAACAGCGCGCTCCACACTTTTCAAGTCTAAGTTCTTCCCGATAATCTCGTCCACAACACGCTGGACACCAGACTCAGGAGCAACACGGATCTTCTTGCAGCCAGACCTCTTCATTTTCCTCAAAAGCTTTTCGTCAAGAGTATCCGCTCGGACACCGTTCGGAGTAAACCATTCAAAGCGCAACCCTCTTTCCACGATCAAGTCACAAATCTTTTCCATACGTTCCCTGTCAAGTGTCATGTTATCATCCAAAAAATCAATCTGCTTAACACCGTAAGCAACTATAACCTTCTCCAACTCGTCAACCACGTTTTCAGGACTTCTTCCACGCCACTTCCTGCCCCAAACAACATGATGCGTACAAAAAACACAGTCATACGGACAACCCCTACTCGTAACAACCAAAGTCCAAGGCTTACTAACTTCACCCCTCAACGGATTCTCCTTAACAACAGCAAAATACTGCGCCATAGGAAGCAAATGCCGCGCAGGAAACGGAAGAGAATCCAAATCCTCAATCAAAGGTCTAGGCGAAGTAAAAACCGGCACACCCTCCTTAACAAAGCCAATGCCGCGTATCCCCTTGAAATCCCTAGCGTCTTTCTCCAACGCGTCAACCAGCTCGAACACAGTATTCTCCGGTTCACCGATAACAACAAAATCGACATCAGAGTTCGCAAGGCAATCTTCAGGTCTCGCAGAAGGATGCAACCCCTCCAACACCGTAACAATACTGTCGTCAACACCCTTCACCGCCGAAGCAACCTCAAACGCAGCTTTAGCCCAGCCAGAAAAAGGGATCTCTATAACAACGACGTCCGCCGACCACCGCTCCACCCTACCAGCTATTTCCTCGTTGCTTAAGCCAACTCGATACGTTGTTCCATTCACTTCCTGAAGGTTCATCCGACCCTCAGTAGGAGCATCAATAATGCACACGTCGTGATCCTTTTCCAGCACACCTGCCACATAAGCCAAGCCTATAGGTGGAACAACATTCGGTTTTCCCCATACTTTCGGTTGAATACGAGGAGGATTAATCAAACAAACACGCATATCGACTACCTGCTACATACGGTTTCGTGTCGGCTCAGGCTGAAGCGGTCCCAATCTGTTTCAAGCCGCTGAAAAACCGTGTTAATCATCTTTAGCGAACATCCCTTGACAAAATTAGTGAAAAACTGCGATTAATACGTTTTGCAGGCTAGGAGAAAATAACATGCGCTTAGCTAGTAGGGGAAAAAGTACAGTCTCGTAAGCAAAATTATTGGCAGAGTGAAAAGCACGCATAAGAGTAAAGCCGTGTTCCGGATTTTCAGTGCTCGCAGGATTTTGTCTGGAGTAAGCGGCTCAGTTTGCTCGCCGAGGATGTACTGACTAGGTTTCTCCAGTTGCACACGCAAGGCGCCTGCCATGGCTGCCATTGGCCAGCCGTGGTTTCTGCTGGGCGTTTTGGCGTGATCTCTTTTGGCGATTACCCACGCGTTTTTGTAGTCTTCGCCTAGTATGGCTGAAGCTAAGACTATGAGGACAGCAGTGAATCTGGCTGGAACGTAGTTTATGACTGTGTCTAAGTTCGCGCTGAACCAGCCTGTGTGCAAGTGTTCAGCGTCTTTGAAGCCGACCATGCCGTCGAGGGTGTTGACGGCTTTGAAGGCGATTGCGCCTGTAACTCCGAAGAACGCGTATGCGAGTATGGGTGAGAGCTTGAAGTCGATTAGGTTTTCTGCCATGGATTCTATGACTGCGGAGCTGATTTGTGGTCCAGTTAGGTCTGTGGAGTCTCTTCGTGAGAAATGCGAGTATTTTTTGGCTTCGGTCATGTCTTCTGACTTGATGGCTTTGGCTGCGGCTTTTGCCCAGTCGGTTTCGAGTTTTATACATATGGTGAATTTTAGGAGTATGATGGCGAAGAATGCGTAAACTATAATGCTGAGCAGGGTGTAGATGGCCCATAGCCCAAAGTAGACGGGAACTGTGAATGCGACGATTACTGTTAAAGCCAAAAGAGCGCCGTGCAGCTTGGCTACTTTTGGGTCGGGATTTTTGAAGCGGGGTTCTAACGCCTTAGTTAGCTTGCCCATCAGCACGGCTGGGTGCAGCTTGAACGCGGTTTTCTCTGGGTTGTTTGGGGATGGGTCGCCGAGAAGCAGGTCTAAGGCTATAGCCAATACGAGGACGGTAACAGCGATTAACACAGTGATAATATGGATCACCCGTGCTGAGTTAGTTACACTTCTGAGGAGTGGAAAATTTATCTTTATCGATTAGCTGAGCTTTTGCTGTACTGTTATGCTCGGAAAAGACTATATCCCCTTATATGTAGTTCCTTTATGTAGTTCTGAGCGAAGCGGCGTGAATAGCCCCTCTATAGTTTCTGCGTGGTATTTCTATTAGGCTTCAAATATCACAACACAAGCCCAACCACCAGAACCTTTCCCAGCAACACTCGTCGCCACCGCAGTAGCAATTGTGGCAACAGGAAGCGGACTCTCCGCGGCATAATATTTTAGGAAAAAGAAAAACAACAAGCACCCGAACCCGCCATAAGCCAAGCCAGATGATTCACTCTGAAATAATCTGCTACTCAAGTCAGAGTTAAACTAACCAGTTTTGTGCAACATAAAGGTTAATAATCGTTCGTGTTTCTAACCTTCTCGGTTGATAGGTGCGGTTACATGAGGGTTATCGTTCACTGGAGCGGCGGCAAAGACTGCTGCACAGCACTTCACAAGATAATCGAGCAGGGTCACGAGGTTGCACATCTCGTCACCTACGTTTACATGGAACCCTACATTTTCCACAGCATACGCGTAGCTGAGCTACAGTCCAAGGCTCTGGGAGTTCCCCACCTCAAAGTCAAGGTTGAAGGCAACCGCTTCGACGCCATCGTCGGAGAGCTCACCCGCCTGAAAAAAGAGGAAGGCATCGAGGGCATCGTAACAGGGGACATCGACAACGTCCACCACAAACGCACATGGGACTACGCCTGCAAAAAATTGGGCATGAAACTGATAATGCCTCTGTGGGATCGCCCATTCTTCTCTCTCCTTCCGGGTGACCGCTACCGCAAACGCGTTTTGGAAATAGAGTTCTCCGTGGGCATGAAGCCCATTCTCAGCTGCATAGACCTCAACTATCTCGGCGAAGAATGGTTCGGCCGCGAATTCGACAGGAAATGCGTTGAAGACATGAAGCCACTAATCGGACCATGGGGCAAAGGAATAGACGCCACAGGAGAACCAGGCGAATTCCACTCTACCGTGCTTGACGCGCCGCTTTTCAAGGAATCCATTGAAATCACAAAGTTCGCTAAGAAGAATGAGGAGTTAGATTTCGGAGGGTGGCCGAACCGCGTTGGCAACTTCCTCTACATGGATGTTGAAGAAGCTGTTTTGAAACCCAAAAAAACCGCTAAGCCTTAAGACAGTTCTAATCAGCTGTTACATTCCAGAAATAAATTTCTGAATATTTTTCTGTGTAATTGAATTGCGGCTCATCGTAGATAATGTCCAGTTTCAGCTCATACTTGCTCAGCAACTTGTTCATGTTTTTCCCAATTATCAGCGTGTTTTCGTCCTCCGGCCAGAAACCCCATATCCGATCCTCTACAAAGGTTTCTGTTCGCCGTGTGCCCCAGCCGTAGTCTTTCGGCAGAACAAGAGCCACTTCCCCGTCTACTTGCCCGTAGGTTTCTCTGGGGAACGCTTGCGTGTACTCCCAGAACAGCTTCATCGCCTTGAAATGGTCATCATTCAAAATGCCGTATACGTTGTCCTCGGGATATTTGGGGAAATCGAACACGACCACGTAATCTGCGCCTGCGCTGTAAGCCGTAACCATCTCATGATAAATCTCCAGTTCGCTTGCTATGTAGGGCGGCTCGGAGTGGGTCCAAGTGATTATGGCGCCCCAGTCTTTTCCTTGAACGTCCGCTGCCCCTCGGCACAAGTCTATCTGCTGTGTGGTACTGGCGTTCCATCCTAACTCCACGAAAATCGTGTCGTAACCCGCCAAGTAGTCAAACCAGTAAAGCGCATAGTCAGAAGTGAAGATTGTAAGATTCACGTTGAGGCTCTTCAGGTTTTGCCAGCTGAAACTAGTTGGGATGCTTGTTACAAACTTGTTTGCGGCGTCGCTGTAGTCTGAAGCGTTTGCCATAGCTATTCTAGCGGTCTCTCCTCGCTGCCACTGGTTTGTATCAATTTGGTTTCCTCCAGGCTCATCGTAAAGGTAAATACCGAGGAATTTCTCTCCCCACCGTTCTTTGGTGGTTTCAAGCCACTCGGGAAGCCACGAGAAAGTAGCAAACGGGAGGAAGTCAAAGTACACGATAATGCTCATTCCAGCGTCTACAGCGTAATTGCAGACTTCGTTGAGTGCGGTTTCGTTTATGTTTATATCCCAAGAACCTAAAATGAAGAGGTTCGTGTAGTCTTTCACTTTATCTATCAGAAGCTTCGCTTCGCTAGTTGAGTTCGAGCCGTGCATTACTCCGAAAAAGAATTTCTCGCTGGAACCTTCATTTTTACTCTGGTCGTAAACGTAAACTACAGGCAAAACGATAATAGACACCAGCAGTGCGATTAAAAAAAGCAACAATGCTAACTTCACGGTCGTTCAACAACATATAAGATATCCATTGGAAACATAAATACCTTTTAACTGCTGCATAAATTTTCTATTGAAAGTGCAACGTTGACGTTCTATGCTTGATTTGTTTTTTCCGTTTTTCTTGTTCGTAGACGCGGTATGAAGCCTGGAACCCTGCGCTTGTACTCTAGGAATTCTTCGCCGAACTGCGCCTCCATCTCCTTGTCCTCCTTTTTGGCGAGCCGCCAGTACAGCACTACAAGTATAGGCCACATCACAAGTGTGATTATCGTTAGCCACATAACATTCAAGCCCAGTGTGATCATCAGGAACCCCACGTACTGCGGGTGGCGAATGTACTTGTAGATGCCCTCTATCATGAGCGTGCCCTGTTTTCTAGCCTTGTGAATTTGTTTCCAACCGTAAATGACTAGCAGTATACCTATGCCCATAACTACTTTTGAAGCTGGAAAAACGTAGGAGTTATAGAAGACGTAGAATGTTTCTTCGCCGAACACGCCTGTTAAGAGGAACTCCAGTGAGAATATCCTGTCGTAGCCGAAGGCTCCTGCGAACAGGTACATGGTCAGGGGAATGCCGTACATTTCCACGTACAAGGCAACTATAAAGGCTACGTAGACGCTGCTGGGCAGCCGCGCCAGCTTCTTTTTGAAGGGGAGGAACAGGAGAAAGAGAGAAAGGAAAACCACGTTTAACGTGATTAGAATCCATTTCTCCGTATCGCCGAAACTGTAGCCTGTGAAGGTGAGGTAGTTGAGTGGAATAGCAATTATTATTGTTATAATGATGAACTGTGCGATTTCTTTTAGTTTTCCCATTCTGTTTTACCCTCAGTTTTCTGCCTTAAACTGAAAGTACCTTTTGTTAGGTATCTGGTTGGGCAGATATAACTTTCTAGTGTTTGAAGAAAGCAAAGTCGCGGTTAAGGAAGCGTGGAGATAGAGAAGCATCAAAAATCATATATTGGTTTTGTATTCAAGTGGTTAATTGAGAAAAAGTTGAAGGAGATTGGGGAAGAAAGCAGTTTCTGGGCTAATGTTGACACTGCTGTTAACTAGCGTGTTGACATTGGCCTTTAACATTCAACCCGTTAAATCGGCGGACGGGATCATTATTAGGGCTGATGGGGCAATTGATCCTCCAACGGTGCCGATTCTACGTGACGGAGACGTCTACGCGTTTACAGATGACATTTTTGATGAGATTATGGTGGAGAGAAGTAGCATAATGGTGGATGGAAACGGATATACACTTCAGGGTTCAAGCAGCGGAAATGGATTCCATTTAAATGGCGTAAACAGCGTTAGAATCCGAAACACAAACATCCGAAGCTTTATGTCTGCCGTCTACCTCCAGGAGTCTTCTGGTAACACCATTTCTGGCAACACTATAGTCGACAACTACCGCGGAATCTCGCTCTACAGTTCCTCTAACAACACTATCTCTGGAAACATCATGACAAACCTCTACCTCAGGGGCATCGAACTATACAGTTCTTCTAATAACATTATTTCTGGAAACACAATAACAAATGGCTTCAGGGGCATCTGGGTCTCTGGCTCCTCTAACAACACTATCTCTGGAAACATAATAACCGACAATGACTATGATGGCATCTCTCTCTATGGCTCTTCCAACTTTAACATTATCTCTGGAAACAACATGACAAACAGCAACTATGATGGCATCTCTCTTTATGGCTCTTCGACATCCAACACAATCCTCGGAAACGCCATAACAAACACCTACCACGGCATCCACCTCC
>SMTZ1_10003238_pt1 | contig 16430 bp, 12 predicted proteins | sample DeeMarSWOR136_30_FD_25667 | JGI IMG/M metagenome (IMG submission 25667)
CCCTTCCTTTTCTGGCTCAGATGTTTCAGCCGCTCGGGGCTTTGTTAGTCCAGGGACTCAAGCGAAGAAAGACATTTACCCTGAGCGGTGCGATCTTTTTTCGGGGCATCTGGATCTTCTTAGTCTTTGTGCCCTTCCTTCCTCTGAGCAGAGGCCACAAGATCTTACTGTTCCTCTTTATAGTTGCTTTAAGTGCAGTTGTTAACAATCTCACTACCGTATCCTGGCTCTCCTGGATGGCAGATCTGGTACCACAGAAGATTCGGGGTAGGTATTTCGGGATCAGGAATAACATTTTACACATCGTTACTATGGGTGTCTACTTCGGAGGGGCAAAGTTTCTCGACTGGTGCAAAGATCTGAAGCCCGATCAAATCAACTTGAAAATCTTCGATTTTTCAGGATTTTCAGATCTTTCCGTGTTGGGTTTTATAGCGGCATTCACTGTGGGAGTGATCGGGGCGCTTATTGCCGCTTTTTTGCTCTTTCTCCAGCCTGAGCCAACTTTTCACCGATATACAAGCAAGCGCGGTTTCCTCGAGGATATGCTGACTCCGTTCAAACATAAGGAGTACCAGAGATTGATTCTCTTTTTTGCGGTCTGGTCTTTTAGTATAGGAATCGCATCTCCCTTTTGGATGCCGCACATGCTAAAGAATTTACACCTGGATTACTACTTGATCTCCCTTTTTTCGGTTCTGGCTGGGATCATCAGTCTGATTGCCCAGCCGTTGTGGGGCAAGCTTATCGACCGTTATGGGTGCAAGCCGGTTCTAAGATTCAACATTGCCTTCATTATGTTCATCCCCTATTTATGGTTTTTCGTGACACCCCAAAATTATTTCCTGCTCTGGGTGGATGCCCTCATGGGAGGAATCTTCTGGGTAGGATTTAACTTAGCCATCTTTACCATAGTCCTTCAAATCTCCCCGCAGAAAGGAAGACCCTACTTTCTTGCTTCCACCTCCTTTGTAAATGGGCTATTCTTTTTCTTAGCATCGATCACCGGAGGGATAATTGCAGGGAAACTCTCCGGTTTTAGATGGGAGCTTTTCGGACTGAACCTGATAAATTTCCACATTCTGTTCCTTTTATCTGCACTTGGAAGGATAGGGGGATTGTATCTAATAGCCAAAATAGTGGAGCCGAAAGCCAAGCCAGTGACTGAAATGGTCACTCAATTAGGCTATTATTTTGGCAAAAAGGTGCTGGGTGGAGAAAAGTTCGGAAAGAAATATTAGTCTCTGTGTCATTGCGAGGAACGAAGTGACGAAGCAATCCCCTGAGATGGCATCGAGTTCAAGACTGCTTTGTCCCACCGCCAAAGGCGGGGGACTCGCAGTAACAGTCATGAACTCAAGGCTCCTAACTTCCTTGCTCGAATTACTTCTCTTCAACTTGTTTTGGATAACCTACTGTCTGTGCTATGACAATGAGCTGCTCTGGTCGCAGTTTTAAGATACCTGCCATTTGTACTTTATCGATGGAGGCGCGGGTGACAACAGCCAGGTTGGCTGCAGCACCATAAAGATAGACGTTCTGTGAGCAATGTCCGGCGTCTATGGCGGCAATCATTATCTGATCCCCTCGCTCTTTAGCGAAATCGAGTTTAGCCAGATCGGAAACATAGACCAGGTTCAGGGGCGCAGCACCTACATATGATTGCATACCGGTATCTTTACGAAAATCGCCGGAAACAACGGGAAGAAGCTCGTGGTTTTTTACCTCATAAAGATATATCCCTTGCTTCAATACCACATAAATATCCACATCTTGTGCATTGCGTGCTGAGGGGCTGGTGCGTTTTCCGCTTTCCGGCCTGTTCACCCCGTTGGCACACCAGAGCAGGTTGGACAAATCCTGGAGGCTGAGCTCCTTTTGGGAAAATTCCCGGCTGCTTTTCCTCTCTTTAAGTGTTTGCATAAACAGTTTGTCCTTCTTCAAAACGGGTGCAGGAAGCTTTATAGTATCCAGGCTCTGTGCATTCATGATCCCTCCGGTCAAAAGCACTGCCAGAACAACCAATGCAGTTCTTTTTTTCATCATTCCTCCTTTTGAAGTTTCCAGGTTATGGCAGGAAACATGGTTAGTTGCGTAGGTCAGGAGCCCCGTGCTCCTGACATCTATTGTCATTCTCCAAATTCTCCTTGAATCTCAACTTTTCCCTTGAATCCCCAGTCTTTGGAATAAAATCCCTCCTCATAATATTTGTGGATGGACGAGTGCGGCCAACCATATGGAGAATTAACATATCCATGTTTGACCGCATTATAATGAATGTAATCGATATGACAATTCAGGTCCCTTTGGTCTCTGATAATGTGATGGCAGATTCAAAAACTTTTTTTGAATGTGAATTCCCCTAAGCTATGATTTTCTCTAAACTTTCTTCTGTGCCTTCTCAATCTTGGCCCAGGTATCGTGTAAGGAGACTGTGCGGTTGAAGACCAGCTTCTTGTCGGTCGAATCGGGATCAACACAGAAATAGCCCAACCTTAAAAACTGGTATTTGTTCCCCGCTTTTGCAGCTCTCAGGTCCGGTTCAAGTCTGCAGGAGTTTAAGATCTCCAATGAGTTGGGATTCAAATTTGCTTTAAAATCTGAGCCCTCCTCCACCTCATCCGGATCAGCTTTAAGGAAAAGATGATCATACAAGCGGACTTCAGCCTCGATGGCATGGGGGGCAGATACCCAATGCAGAGTGGCTTTGACCTTACGTGCAGCTTTAGCCCCGCCGCTTTTGGTCTCGGGATCATAACTGCAGTTAACTTCCACTACCTCGCCGCTCTTTTCATCTTTAACCACGCTTTCGCATTTGATGATATATGCATGTTTTAGACGAACTTCTCTGCCTGGTGCTAATCGGAAGAACTTCTTAGGTGGTTCTTCGCGAAAATCATCCTGCTCTATATAGACTACTTTAGAAAAAGGAATCTTGCGCGTGCCCATACTCTCATCTTCTGGATTGTTTACAGCTTCCAGCTCTTCAATCTGATCCTCTGGATAGTTATCAATGATTACTCTAAGTGGCCGCAGCACGGCCATGACCCGCGGAGCTTTTTTGTTCAAATCCTCACGCAGGCAGTGCTCCAAAAGGGCTATATCCACTACACTGTCCCGCTTGGCTACTCCAATACGGTCGCAGAAATTTCGGATTGCTTCCGGAGTGTAACCACGTCTTCTTAAACCTGACAGGGTAGGCATTCTGGGATCGTCCCATCCTTTCACATGACCCTCATTCACCAGCTGCAAAAGCCTTCTTTTGCTCAATACAGTGTGGCTCACATTCAAGCGAGCGAACTCGATCTGACGGGGATGGTGAACGTCCAGCTGATCCAGGAACCAATCGTATAAGGGTCGATGATCCTCAAATTCAAGGGAGCAAAGTGAGTGGGTGATTCCCTCTATGGAATCTGACTGCCCATGCGCCCAATCATACATGGGATAAATGCACCACTCATCTCCTGTTCGGTGATGGGTAGCATGCAGGATACGGTACATAACCGGATCTCGCATATTCAGATTTCCGGATTTCATATCGATCTTTGCTCTGAGCACACGCGAACCGTCCGGAAATTCACCTTTACGCATACGCTCGAAAAGGTCCAGATTTTCCTCCAACGAGCGATTGCGAAAAGGGCTCTCCTTGCCGGGTTCGGTCAGAGTACCCCGGGTCTCCCGGATTTCATCAGCGCTCAAATCGTCAACATAGGCCTTTCCATTCTCAATTAACTCAATAGCATACTGGTACAGCTTATCATAGTAGTCAGACGCATAGAAGAGTCGATCTCCCCAGTCAAATCCCAACCAGCGTATATCCTCTTTGATCGCCTCCGCGTAGGTAGTCTCTTCTTTGGTGGGATTGGTGTCATCGAACCGCAAATTGCAAAGACCTCCGTACTGAATGGCGATGCCGAAATCTATGCAGATGGCTTTAGCGTGCCCTATATGCAAGTAGCCATTAGGCTCCGGAGGAAAGCGGGTATGCACCTTGCCTCCATATTTATTGGTCCTAAGATCTTCCTCAACCATCTCCCGGATAAAATCCAAAGGACGAGTGGAATTGGTTTCGTTCATTTTTTTGATCTCACTTCTTTTTTCTTATCTGCCTCGTTTTCTGCACTATTATTTCTTTATTACGTCCAATTCAGGCCAATTTATGAATTTTTCAAATATGGATCGAGGTTATACGACATCTACAGTTCGGCCTATCACAACGAAAACTCAATATTCAAAAGGTGTGGGGACAGGTTTTTAAACCTGTCCATGACTCCTGAAATCTTTGCTAAGCTGAAGCTTAGCACTCCAAAATCCCTACGTGTCTGTCTCGATCTTCTCTTCTGACTCCTCCACCTGGCTTAACTTATCTTCAAATCTCTCCATTCTCTTCTCCGCTGAATCATAACAGGACTTAGCGTGCGAAAGATGAGTCCCTAACCTGGAGAAATCCTGCTGAAATTTCGAAAAATCCCCTCTTAATCTTTGAAGGCTGCGGATAATGTCCAACGCCTTCTCCTCAATCCTCATTCCTCTTAAGCCCAATAAGATCGTTTTCAAATAAATATAAAAAGTGTTGGGTGAGACCGGGATGACCTTTCTCTCCAGGGCATAAGATGAGATACTTTTCCCTTCTCCAAGCTCCTCGTCTTTTATAATGGTCTCATAGTAAATATTTTCAGCAGGAATGTACATCAAAGCGAACTCGTAGGTTTTCTCATCAGGCAGGATATATTTTGAGGCGACTGAATCGATATGTTTTCTCACATCGGATGTGAATTGCTTTCGGAAATATTTCTTATCATCTTCGGTTTCCGCTTTTATTATCTTCTGAAAGTTCTCCAGGGGAAATTTCGAATCGACCGGAACCAAACCATCTCCTAATTTAACCACCGCATCAACTTTCTCCCCGGATTTAAAAGTATGCTGAAGCTCAAAGTTTTCAGGAGGTAGAATCTGAGACAAAAGATCACCCAAGAAAAGCTCCCCCAGACCCCCGCGAAGCTTGGGCGCCCGCAGAATCTCCTGCAGAGAGGCAATATCCTTTCCTACCTCGTATATCCTTTTGTTGGATTCCTCAATCTTGGCTAAATTGACCTGAACGCTGGTTACGGCTTGGGTCGTGGACTCGAGCCTCTGATTTATCAAAAGGTTTGCATCATCTATGCTTTTTCTCACCTGTTCTCTCAGGTTGTCGATCTGCTGCTGCATCAGAAAAAGGGACTGGCTTTCAGATCTCGGTCTAAGTAGCAAAAACAGAAGAAGTATAATCGTAACTAATATGGCAGTGAAGATCAAATATTCCATATGTCAAAAAGCTGGTTCTTAATTAGAATCAAGAAATTCTTTTCCCAATAGTTCCTTAGTTAAAATTAGATGAAATGTCAGTCCTGTCAACATAAATCTAATATGCTTGAAAGAGATATCTAAAAAGTCCCTCTGGCGGAGGCCAGTCCGCAGGATCTTGAGACCCACAGGGTCTTGAGAAGGGCTACCCTTATGTTGAAACGTAACAACTGAGGGTAGGCCAGTGGCCTCTGCCACTGGTCAAAACACATTATTACAGAGACCTCTGAAAAAAGACTTGACAGAATTAAATATTTTCAACTTATTTTAGCCTATGAATTTGACTTATACCAGGTTTCTTATATAAATGCGAATTTTTGAAAGGGAGAGTCACAAACCTTTAAACAAAGGATCAAGAATGAAAGACAAAAGAACCCTACTTAAGGTCGGAGTTTTTGTTTTATCAGTTCTATTCTTATACCACGTCCCGGTTTTTTCACAAACCTCTATTTCAACTGCACCTGATAAGATACCTACCTATCTGTCAAATCCATCTGCTGATCAGTATTCCTTTAAATCCCCTCCCAGATCAAGCCTACTCCATCCAATGGTCAGCTATCAGAAGAAAAAATCGTTTCTGGGAGGCATTTTCCCCGCAAAGGATGTCCCATCCCGACGCGTGGTGGCTAAATTGGGCCTTGGCTTGGCCAACGAGTTCTCCGGATTCTCCTGGACTGCGGATAAGGATGCGTTCAAGGAGGGCGGCAGCATTTATCCTTTACATCTGGCACTCACCATGCAGATAAGCATGTTTCACGGTCTCTTTCTTGACGTTGGCTACCAGATGAATAAAGAGTACGCCAAAACCTTCGTCAAAAGCAAAGGCACAGGTTCGGTAAACTATACCGAGATATTCACCACATTAAATCTCATACCGCCGGGATCATTCAGCGTGGATTCCGAGGGCAAAAGCTACAATGAGGGATATATGGGGATCGGCATAGCCAGGTATGTGAACAAAAAGATCGAACTCAGAGGGGACGTAGCAGAATGGGATCTGGACTATGAGGAGAACTTCGGGTTTCTGGTGAAAGCTGGCGGCCAGGCTCATAAGGTGAAATGGGCCCAGCCTTTTGGCATTTACGGTGAGGTAACCATAAAATATGTTAAATGGAAGCTGAAAACAGTGAAAACCAGATCTGGGGATGATGATTGGGAAAAACTGAGCCTGATTGATGCACCCAATATGATAACGGAATTCACCAATATCGGGATAGAGCTGCGCTTCGGAGCGCTTCTGAAGCTCTTTTGATTCTATTCCTGACTGAACTAGATCTGTATTTCTATAAAGACTTTAAATTAGCAATCAGCCCTCTTTTGTTTTTTTGAAAAGAGGGCTTTTTAAATCACAAGTTCAAAGATTATCACTAAATAGACTAACAGATGGGATCGGGGCCGGATCTGAACAAATAGTTGATTAAATAGACCACGTCTGCAACTGTTATCTCCTCGTCACCGTTAATATCTGCACACTGAGTTAATGGCTCTGGCGGGCATTGAGGATGATTTCCGTCTTTAAAGAGATAGTTGATCAGATAGACAGCATCAGGGACATCAACTAAACTATCAGCATTAACGTCCCCACATACAATAAATATCTCCTGGTTTAAAAGAACCCAGACATCTCTGGAATTCTGGTTTGCACTAGCCAGATCCATATCACCATCATCATCAAAATCAGCTGCACAAACCGAGGTAGGCCAGGTGCTAATGGGATAATTTGAAGATACTGGAAAGGTGCCATCGCCATTATTCATCAAAACCCAAACACTATGCCCGCATCCGCTGGCAACTGCCAGGTCAATATCACCGTCCCCGTCAAAATCACCCGCACATATAGACTGAACACAAACTCCAAGTCCATAGGTCAAGTAGGGGGCAAAGGTGCCATCCCCGTTGTTCAATAAAACAGATACATATGCAAAATATTCAGAGGTTTCATTGGCAGTTGCCAGATCCACGTCACCATCACCATCCAGATCAGCAGCAACAATCGCATAGGGCCACTGGCCCACTGGATAGGCCGAATCTGGGGCAAAAGTGCCGTCAGAATTGTTCATAAGAATATGTACATCTCCTGACGCAGTTGCCAGGTCAAAATCCCCATCTTTATCAAAATCAGCAGCACAGATCGACCAGGAAGCAACACCAGCTGGGTAGGTGGAATCCACAGCAAATAATCCGTTACTATCGTTCATCAAAACAGAAACCAGGTGTGGACCACCCGATGCTAAGTCCTGATCACCATCCCCGTCAAAATCAGCTGCACAGATGGAGTAGGCTGTCCCGAGTTCCGGATAATACATCGTGTAAGGACCAAAGGTGGCATCTCCATTGTTCATAAGAACCGAGATCCAGCCTATGTATTCTCCACATTCATTGGAAGTAGCCAAGTCAATGTCCCCATCCCCATCCAGATCAGCTGCAGTCATATCATAATCAGACCAGGCAAATCGATAAGAAGAATCCATAGTGAATGTTCCGCTTCCATCATTTAAAAAAATTGAGACCTCGTTGTCGTTCAAGGTAGCCACTGCCAGATCATTGTCACCGTCATTGTCCAGATCAGCGGTTATAATTGCACGGGGCCAGTTATCAAGTGGATAGATCGAATCAGTGAGGAAGGTGCCCGGGCCATCATTTACTCCTGTGGTAAAAGAAAAGCTATAGCTGGTGTCGCTGTTTAGCGGATTTCCTTCAGATGATTGAATATCGCTGGTTAAAACCACAGTCACTACTTCACCCACATCGAAATCATTTTCCGGATCTAAGGTTGCAGTTTTGGTCAAGCTGTCATACGTAATGGCTCCGCTGTGAAAACCGGTAACTGTTGCATTTATCACAAAAGTTGAGTCGTTGATCGTGGTTGAGTCCATATCAACATCAAAAGTTACTGATATATTGGTGGAAACAGAAACATTCAACTCATTCTGAGTCGGTGATATGGACACAATGTGTGGAGTTTGCGCCATGACTGCTACCTGAGTAATGATTGTTGATATGAAAAGAATGGCAAGTGGAATACCAATCCTTTTCATTATCTCCCCTGCCCATCTTCTCACCGTATTACCCATGTTTGTCTCCTCATTTCAGGTTAGAAGCTGATCTAATTCTATGTCTTTCATTTGTAAAACTCTAATATTATTATAACTCACAAAGGTAGAAAAATCAAGGTGATTTTGTTTGACAAAAAGGTAAATTAGGCAAGAAGAGGTCTACACAAGGTTAGTGATTAACATCAATTGCTCTTTGACAAGTGAATAGCTAACTTCTTTTCAACAAATAGGTTCCGGACCAGATCTGAACAGATAGTTGATTAAATAGACCACATCTGCAACTGTTACCTCCTCGTCTCCGTTAAGATCTGCACACTGAGTTAATGGTTCTGGAGGGCATTGCGGCGCATTTCCATCTTTAAAGAGATAGTTGGTGAGATAGACCGCATCCGTGATATCCACTGAGCTATCAGCATTCACGTCTCCGCAGACGATAAATATCTCCTGGTTCAAAAGAATCGAGACATTGTCGGAATATCCATTTGCAGTTGCCAGGTCGAGATCTCCATCATTATCAAAATCAGCAGCGAAAATAGAGCCCGGCCACAAGCCAACTCTATAATCAGAAGCTGGGGCAAAGGTGCCATCTCCATTGTTCAGCAAAATTGAAACATTTGAAGACATCTGATTTGTTACCGCCAAATCCAGGTCTGAGTCACCATCCAAATCAGAGGCAAAGACAGAGTATGTGGCCACACCGGTCCAATAGGTGGAATCAAAGGCAAAGGTGCCATCTCCATTGTTCAAGAAAACATTGAGGAAACCAAAATATTCGGAATAGTGGCCCGCGGCTGCCAAATCGTTGTCACCATCCCCGTCCAAATCAGCAGTAAAAACAGAAAAAGGACCATAGCCGGAGGCATAGGATGAGTCCAGAACGAAACCACCTTTACCGTTATTCAAGAGAACAGAGACCCAACCGGAAAGGCCAGTTGCAGTTACCAGGTCCTGGTCCTGGTCATTATCCAGATCAGAAGCAAAAACAGAGATAGGATAACCAGGGACTGGATAAGAAGATAATGATCCGAACGTTCCATCTCCATTGTTCAATAAGACGCTAACATTGGAAGAGCTAAATCCTTCAGCAATTGCTAAATCAATATTCCCGTCCCCATCTAAGTCCGCAGGGAATACTGAATAAGCTGCTCCCCCCACATAGTAGTTGTTGTGAAGCGTAAATTCGCCGTCTCCATTGTTCAGCAGGACCAAAACATAACCCATATATTCCCCTTCCTCTTTTGCCACCGCCAGATCATTATCCCCATCCTTATCCAAATCAGCTGCACAAATGGAGAATGGATCCCAGCCAATTAAGTAAGTTGAATCTTTAACAAAAGTCCCATCACCATTATTCAGTAAAATCCAGACTTTGCCAGGATCATCACCAGTAACCGCCAGGTCAATATCACCATCAGCATCCAGTTCAGAAGCACAAACGGAGCGAGGGATATTGCCGACTGGATGGATTGAATCTGAGAAGAAAGTGGCATAGCCACCCAAAGCTCTTACAGTAAAAGAATAGACATAGCTGGTGTCGTTATCCAGAGGAATTCCTTCGACTGATCTTATGTCGCTGGTCAAGATCACAGTTACCACTTCACCTACATCGAAATCGTTGTCCGGATCGAAGGCTGCAGTTTTGGTCAAGCTATCATAGGTAATCGTTCCGCTGTGAAGACCCGTAACTGATGCATTTATAACAAAAGTTGAATCGTTGATCGTGGTTGAGTCCATATCAACATCAAAAGTTACTGCTATATTGGTGGAAACAGAAACATCAAGCTCGTTCTGAGTCGGTGATGTAGACACAATCTGTGGAGTTTGCGCGATGATTGCTGCCTGAGGAATGATGGCTGATGTGAAAAGTATGGCAAGAGGAACACTAATCCTTTTCATTATCTTTCTTGCCCGTCTTCTCACCATATCACCCACGTCTGTCTTCTCATTTAAGGTTAGAAGCTGATCGAATTGTATGTCTTACATTTGTATAACTTTAATATTATTATGACTCATAAATGTAAAAAAATCAGGAAAATTTTGCTTGTCGAGTTTGATTGAAATCCCAAGAATCGCAGGTCTATTCCTCAAACTCCGGGGTCAATGAGTCCGAACCAGTGGTTTTTAACATAAACTGGGCATCATCAACCAGATCACAGTCCGGGTATTGATCTATTACTTTCTGGAATGCTTCCTTGGCCATGTTATGATCTTTCAACTGCTCAGAGTAGACAAAACCTATCAGAAACTGGGCCTGGTATTTTATGGGCGAATCGGGAAAAAGCCCCAGTATCTTTTGATAAATCTTCACAGCCAGCTCTGGCTTACCGTGATTCTGAAACTCCTGGGCCTCATTATATAATCCCTTTTCCAGATCAAAATCAGGGGCTATCTCCTTCACCTCATTCCAGGCCTGTAACGATTTCTCCTCATCATCGTATTGATCCAGATAGATGACTCCTATTAAAGTCTGGATTCGCCCCAGGTTCGGGGATTGGGGATGAAGCCGAATTATATCCTTATAAGCTCTGAGGGCAAGATTTGGCTTCCCCTCCTTTAAGGCTTGTTCAGCCGCCACCATCAGCTCCTCTTCTGTCTGGGTCTTGCCACAGCAGATGATCAGAAGAATTAAACAGGAAAAAAGAATGAGAATCTTAATGATTGAATTTCTCCGCATCTTCTACTCCCTGGTTTATAAATCAATATGCTGATTACTCTTTCTTTAGAAAATGATCGACCGCATAATCTCAAGCTTTTTCAGGAATAATTATATTATTCCGGTCAATAACTGTCAACTTATTTTTTGATTTTTCCGGTGTTGAAAATGCTCTTTTCTCCATAATCATCCTCAATTCATCTCTTCAAGAGCAGTGGGAATCTCTTTCTAATCTTGTGAGCACTTTCATTTCAAGAATTTCTGCTGAGAAAGACATTCTCCTCTCCCAGACCATCCCTTAGCTTATTGAGAAGCTCTCGGGTGAGTTTGACCTTGATGTTTTTAACCTTCATTTTGAGCTCCTCCTTCTGCGTTCGTAGATGTAAGATCACATTCGATTTTCCCGGATAAGAGGCAAGAATATCTTTAAGCTGAGGGATAAAATCATCTCCGGCAATTTGTGTACCTATTTTTAAATGCAAGAAACCCTCCATTTCCTGGTAGGCCTTTTCCAAGGGGATGATATCTGATGCTATGATTTTTGCCTTTTCGGCTTCCCGGGTAGAAGCTCTGCCTCTGATCAAAACCATGGAACCGTTTCTGATTAGATTTCTTTTCTTTTCGAAGCAATCGGAGAAAACAAGGACCTCGACTGTACCCAGGAAATCCTCCAGGGTGGCGAAAGCCATCTGATTGCCCTTTTTGTCGATATTCAGCTTCACCCCTACAATGATTCCTCCCAGAAGCACCTCCTGAGCATCGGTGACAGCTTCAATTGTCTCCGTGTTAAAGGTGGAAAAGGTCTTCAATTCCTCCTCGTATTTGGCCAACGGATGACCGGAGACGTAGAATCCCAGCATCTCCTTCTCCCTGGCAAGGATCTGGGAACGGGGCCATTCAGCAACCGGAAGGAGCTCCGGTTCTTTCTGGGCTAAACCTTCTCCCATCTCTAAGTCAAAAAGCGAGGTCTGTCCTTTGAGTTTATCCTTCTGAACTGCCTGGCCATAATTCATTGCCAGCTCAACTCCAGCCAAAAGCTGGGCTCTGTTTTTGTGAACAGAATCGAATGCACCCGCACAGATCAAGCTCTCCAGAGCCTTTTTATTTACTGCTCTTAAGTCCACCTCCTCACAGAACTGGAAAATCGAGGTGAACTTTCCGAATTTCTCTCTTGCTGCCACTATCGAATTTATAGCGTTCTCCCCCACATTTTTCACCGCCTCCAGACCGAACCTGATCTTATCTTTGAATACTTTGAATTTCCCCACGCTCTCATTCACCTCCGGGGGAAGAACCTGAATCCCCATCCTTTTGCACTCCTCCATTAGAGTTACAATCCTATCTGAGTTCCCGATCTCAGAGGACAGGGTTGCTGCCATAAATTCCACCGGATAATGAGCTTTAAGATAGGCTGTCTGGTAAGCGATATAGGCATATCCCACTGAATGCGCCTTGTTAAAACCATAGCGGGCAAAGGTGGCTATCAAATCGAAAATTTTATCAGCTTTCTTTTCCGGAATTCCGGCACTCTTTGATCCCTTGATGAACTCATCCCTTTGCTCAGCCATCATCTCAGCTTTTTTCTTGCCCATAGCCTTTCTCAGGATGTCTGCCTTACCCAGGCTATATCCTGCCATATCACTTGCCACTTTCAGAACCTGCTCCTGGTAAACAATTACCCCGTAGGTCTCCTTTAAAATAGGTTCCAGAAGGGGATGTTCATATTCGATCTTTTTCTCTCCCCGTTTTCTCTGGATATATTCGTCGATCACAAAGCTGTCCAGAGGGCCGGGTCGGTAGAGTGCGTTCATAGCAGTCAGATCATCCAGGCTTTCCGGTTTAAGTTTTTTCAAATAATCCCTCATGCCTGAGGACTCAAACTGGAAGATCCCTACTGTCTCCCCGTTGGAGAAGAGATCAAATACCTTCTTATCATCCAAGGGAATTTTGTCTAAGTCTATGTTAATCCGGGGGATATTTTGACGATCTCGGTCCTCTCTTAGCATCTTCAGGGTATCGTCCATCACAGTGAGAGTTCTCAGACCAAGAAAATCCATCTTTAAAAGCCCGATGTCCTCAATCCCTTTCATATCGTACTGGGTTGTGACCTCATCCTTGGTCGACATATACAGCGGTACAAATTCGGTCAGCTTGGTGGGAGCGATCACCACACCTGCGGCATGGGTTGAGGCGTGCCGGGTAAGGCCTTCCAAAGTCTGGGAAAGGGAGATGAGCTTTTTGATCTGAGGATCTGATTCAGAAAGTCTGGCCAAGTCCGTCTGTATCTCCAAAGCCCTCTTTAAGGTCATATCCGGTTCGAAGGGGATCATTTTAGCGATCCTGTCGACCTCCGAGTAAGGAATACCTAAAACCCTTCCCACATCTCTGACCACACCTCTGGCGGCCATTGTTCCAAAGGTGATAATCTGGGTAACATTCTCCTTTCCGTACTTGTTGACTACGTATTCGATTATCTTCTCCCTGCCTTTATCAGAGAAGTCAATATCGATATCGGGCAGGCTTATCCTCTCCGGATTCAAGAACCTCTCGAAGAGAAGCCCATATTTAATGGGATCGATGTTTGTGATTCCCAGAGAATAGGAGACCAGACTTGAGGCCGCAGATCCCCTGCCCGGGCCAACCGGGATACTTTTACTTTTGGCATAATCGATGAAATCTTTCACAATAAGAAAATACCCTGCATATCCCATCTGATTGATTATCTTCAATTCATATTCCAATCTCTCCTCCAACCCCGGCGTAACCTTGGAATATCTCTGAGCTAAACCTTTTCTGGCAAGGTAGGCCAGATAGGACTCCAGATTATCATAGCCCGGAGGGACAGGGAAATGGGGCAGATGAAATTTCCCGAACTTGAGCTGCAGGTTACATTCCTCAGCGATCTTAATGGTGTTCTCAACAGCTGAAGGATAATCCTTGAAAAGCTCTTTCATCTCCTGGGGAGATTTGAAATAGAGCTGATCAGTGGAGAATTTCATCCTGTCGGATTCCGCGACGGTTTTCCCGGTCTGGATGCACAAAAGGGCGTCGTGCGCCACCCAATCCTCTTTTCTTAAATAGTGACAATCATTTGTGGCAACCACGGGTATTCCTGTTTCCTGTGACAGCTTCAACAAAAGCTCCCTGGCTTTTTTCTCATCCTCTGTTCCGTGATTCTGAAGTTCCAGATAGAAGTTACCTTGACCCAGTATGCCAAGATATTCCTCCGCCACTTTTTTTGCCTTTTTATAATTCCCTTTCATCAAAAGGTAGGGAATCTCGCCCTTTAAACAGCTGGAAAGTCCGATCAGGCCTTGGTGGTTCTTTCTAAAGATATCCTTATCTATTCTTGGACGGTGATAAAATCCCTCCAGGTATCCGGAGGTTGAGAGTTTGATCAGATTTTTATACCCGTCAAAGTTTTTCACCAGAAGAATCAGGTGAAATCCGGCATCAGGCAGGCCCGGGATGGGCTCCTTCTTGAATCTGGACGAGGTGGCAACATAAACCTCTGAGCCTATAACCGGTTTGATTCCTGCGGCAATGGCCTTCTTGTAAAATTCAATTGTCCCGAACATATTCCCGTGATCAGTGATAGCCAAGGCAGGCATATTAAATTCTTTAGCCTGAGCCAGAAGGTCATCTATTTTCAAAGCCCCATCCAGAAGACTATACTGGGTGTGATTGTGAAGATGAATGAAATCAGCTCGCTTCATTTTTCCTTCTGCTAAATGAAATCTTTCTTATAACTTCCAGTAGGAGAACATAATAACTCTTTTTTAATCTGATGAAAATTATTCAACAGTAAATTTACCTAAGTTTCTCAAGAATCCCTCTCTGCATTTCACACAAGCTAAAAACTCTCGCTTTAAATAGACCTGCTCCTCGATCTCCTTTTCCGTCATATCTTTGGTATCCTCAAGTGCTTTCCGGATTTTTTCCTGTAAATAGTCTTCAGGTTTTTTTGACCAGTCCTCGAGATGCCCGTCAAAATCCGACAAGACTTCAACTTTTATACGGTATCTTGTGCCGCCTTTCTTAAATCTTTTGCCGCAGAAGTCACAGCGCAGCTTTGTTTCTGATTTCTCCTTTTTCATCATGAGATAGATCCAACATCCACTGTCCGCGGTCCGCTGCGGTCGGCCGACGTGCAACATATTTATGGATATTTCCTCATCACCTTAAAGAGTAATATGCCGGCCAAGAATCCGCCGATATGGGCAAACCAGGCTACCCCACCACCCTGAGCTCCCAAAGATGGTAGCCCGTACAGTAACTGCAATATAAACCAAAAACCTAAAACAATAAGCGCAGGAATCCTGACTGCTCTGAAAAAGAATCCAAAGAAAATAAGAGTCCATATCCTTGCTTGCGGAAATCTTATCATATAGGCGCCCAGAACACCCGCTATAGCACCTGAAGCTCCCACCATCGGCACCTGAGACCCCGGCGAGGTAATCACGTGAGCCAGACTTCCGGCCAATCCAGACAATATGTAAAATATGAAAAACCTGAGATGCCCTAATTTATCCTCCACGTTATCTCCAAAGATCCAGAGATAAAGCATGTTCCCCCCCAGATGTAATAATCCCCCGTGTAAAAACATGGCAGTAAACAAAGTTAGAGGAATGGGAGTACCCAATTCCGGAGTCAATTCCTGAGCATGTATTATCTCATAGGGGATAGCTCCATACTTTACGATGAAATGCTCAAAATATGGTCCCTGAAATAGCTGATAGAAAAAGACCAGGACATTAGCTATAATCAAACCTACGGTGATATAGGGCCTGCGAAAGGAAGGAATATCATCCTTTAACGGAATCATAGTTTTCTCAGAGCGTGGTATGAAGGGACAGACCTTCAGGTCTGTCCAGCACGAAATAACTCTTCACTTTATCACCTTAAACTTACGTTTAACCGCTTGAATATTACCAGCTTTATCCTTAGCTACTATTTTCAGGGTGTGCCAGCCATAGGTTAAAGCCTGGGAGGGCTTTGTTTTCAGTATTCCCTTCTCCGGGTCATACTCGGGAATAACCCAGAGGTTATCAATGGTCACTGTGATATCCTTATCTGCTCCAAACCCGGAAAGATCATCCCAGATTTTCGCATAGATTTGGGGTAACCTTTTTTTGATCCTCTGCCACTTTCTGGGATAGATGATTTTTATCCCGGGCGCTTTTACATCCTCCAAAAGGGCGTAACTTGAAAGAGATCTCACTTTTCCTGAAACAGTCTTTTCTTCAGGGTTTAACTCATCACCCACAAAACGCCAGCTTTTGTTTTTGTATTCATATAAAGCCAGCCTTTTAGGATCACAATCTCTTCCTTCATAAGACAAAGAGATCCGAGCGCGTTTGGCAAACGGAACATCTTTT